>FLSG01585636.1_pt1 | contig 63559 bp, 62 predicted proteins | sample 1550511 | NCBI WGS metagenome assembly FLSG01 (sample SAMEA4031768, study PRJEB14383) | metagenome | biome: human; feature: oral; material: saliva | place: Philippines | collected 2014
TCGCTACGCTTGGCGGTAACTACCTGCGACTGGACTTTCACCAGCTAGATAAATGCCATGCCTGGCACACGCAAAAGATACTTGGGAATTAACCCAAGTATCTTTTATTAGTTTAAAGAATCCCATGGCGTCAAGTCTTCTTTTTTCTTAGACGCAACATGTTTATCTTCTTCTTGTAAATATTGATTTTGAACAACTACCTCATATACATACGCATCGAACCAAGCATCCGACATTATAAAATAGCCCTTATCGCCGGTTTTATCACCCCAGCTATTTTCAACTTTCCATTTTGTCGGTTGGCCATCAACAATATCTACACCAGTTAATGTCATCGCATGACTGACTTCAGCATCACGCGTTGCTAAGCGTTCTGCTTTATCCAATTGGAGATCTGCTGCAAAAAGTTCACTCTTTTTGAAATAATTTGGGTCTAAGATACCTTCTTTTCGATCCATATCCCTTATTACATCACAACCAAACCAAACTGTTTGTCCATCTTTTAAAGAAGCAATAGCAGCTTTTTTCATAGCAGTGAGACCAACATTAGCTAATTCAATTTTTTTACCGTCAAATATATAATCCTGATTGGGTAGACCATAATTTTTCCCGTACTCATGATCAGGTGCGTCAATCAAATCCGTATACTGATCAAAGTCAACAGCTACATAGTCGGTAAAAAAGGTTTTTGGAGTCAGATTACGCACATTATGATAATTATTATCTTTATCACGATATTCAAAATCAAAAGAAGCTGGAGGTTGCCCGAAAGCATAAACCAACATCCGATAAATTTCATTTAAACATTCTAATTTATAATTACGTAAGTCAGTTTCATGCGTAGGCGTAATTACCATTTTCTTCATATGAACAATAGCTTTACGTAATCTTAAGTTGATTACTTTAGAAATCTCTGCTGTTTTATCGCTATTATAGGTTTCTGGCATCGCGCTTTGCGGAACTAAACCATATTTATTGATCAAAGCTGGACCATTCGCCCATTGGCCGCCATCTTCATCGCCCCATTCAAGCATTGCTAAATACTCACGATCATCTTCTGCTTGGTCAATTAAACTGATTGCCCATTCTAACATTTTATTAGCTTTTTCTAGGCGATCGTAAAAAGAAAGATAGTTCTGTGAAAACTGAAAATCTTTTAACTGATATTTCTTAGCAAAATCATGGCGCAATGTATTTAAAGTAGCGAATAACCAACAACGCCCGCTTTGCTTTTGATGAGTCACTTCGCCCGTTTCTACTTCAATCGAAAATACTCGGTTTAATTCTTTTTTTGCAGCAAAATTTTTACTAGCAGCATCCACACCGTTTTCTTGAACAGCACGAGCGATTACATTGCTAGCTGGTACCTCTTTTAAATCATTGGAAAAATTAGATAAATCTGTAAGAGTCAAATCTTTCGTCATCTTTTCACTCTTTTCTACTTATTATTTTTATTACTGAATAAAGTCTATCATTGTCCTAATAGAAAATAAAGGACACTACATCCGCTTCGCTTGCCTTGTACTGTTCATCAGCTACTCTTAGCTCCCTTTGGTCGCTAAATCGTAGTGATTCGGAGAGTACGGTTACTACGCCTCGCTTACGCTCGCCCTAGTACTGTTCATCAGCTACTCTTAGCTTCCTTTGGTCGCTAAATCGTAGTGATTCACAGCAAAACCCACAAATGTCAGCGTTAGACATTCATGGGCATATGTTTATTTAGCGTTTTTCTTTTTATGACGTTGGCTACGACTACCCACTTCACTTACGTTATTTTCATCATCGATTTTTTTAGCGGGTTCTACATCTTGCACTGGTTTATCTCTAACCAGTAACTTCAGATGATAACGTTCATGATAGCGAACGCCTTCTTTAACAAAATCGCCACCGACAATAAATAAACCGACAGGGTCTAAGGCCTCTTTTTGATGAATAATTCCAATTTTCTCTAAGTCCTGAAAACTCGTGCCAATTTGTAGTTCATATTCATCTTCTGACACTTTTTTTAAATAATAAAAAGGATGCAAGGTATTTTTCATAAGCAAAAATCCATCGCTATTGGTTAAATTATTCGTAGGGATCTTATCTTGATCGATCAAAGCTTGAATATTTTCCTCTAAAGCTATTTCATAATGATCAACAAAGCCAACTGAAACTTCACTTGTATTAGGCATCAAACTTTTTGAAATTTGTTCTTCCTCTTCAATATTAAACACGTCTTCTGGCAAATATTTAACAAATAATTGAGTGACATCTCCTTTAACATTTTTGTTGAAAAAATAATAAAAGAAATTCAAAACAACAAAATACAATAAAATGATGAAAACAACTAAGTATAAGCTAAATTGTACGTAATTTTGATTCACCCATAGACCATAGACAATTCGTAAAATATAGAGTGTAGGGAAAAGACTCAATATCGTATACGCACGATTTAAGTATTTAGGACTAATATTCAAATACCACAAAAACTTATGAAATCCATTAATAATATCTAATAGAAAAGTCATTATTCATCACCTTCTTCAGGCGTATTTTGTTGTGGTGCTTGCTGTTCTTGTTGATTCTGTTGGTTTTGTTGTCCTTGCTGTTGATTGTCTTGATTTTGGTTTGCATCTTGCTCTTGATCCTCTTGCTGATTATCAGGCGTTTCCTGTTGTCCTTCTGCTGGCTGCTGCTTGGAGCTGTCAGGTGTTTGCCCTTTTTCAGCACTTGGTTTAGTTCCTTGTTGTGGTGTTTCAGCTGAATTTGCTGGATCACTTTCCATAACACCATCTGAATCTTGTGTCTGTTCTACTCCACTATCTCCTTCAAGACCAGATTCTCCCGTTACAGCCGTTTGCGAGCCGGTCGTTTCAGTAGTGGCTGAATTTTCAGTTGTTGTTTGCGTTGTTGTCGTTTCAGTTGCTGCTGGACGATAACTCTTCCCATTTACAACACCTGTAGCTGTCGCAATAATAAGAGAAAAAGTCAAAAGCGCGATTGGTTTTAAAATAGGTGGCACTTTCCTCATGTAAACGTTCCTCCTTGCTTTTATGCGGCCATTATAGCATCAAAAACTTATTTTTTTCTTACGAATCTTTGAAGATTTTGTTTATTTCATGAAAAATACCAGAACAATAGGGATTTGGTAGATGTCTTTTACTTCCGATTTTAATTGAATGCCATAAGGCTTAATTTTCAATATAATTAACAAACTTATCAACTGTTTTTTCTTTCGTTTCTTCAAACAAATGACTATAAATATCCATAGTAATAACAATCGAAGAACGCCGCAAGCGTTCTTGTACCTCTTTCATACTCGTTCCTGCGTTAATTAAGACGCTAGCATGTGTATGGCGTGTGGCATGAAGTCCATAAAAAGGAACTCCAGCTTTTTCAGCTTGTAAACGAAAACGTACGTAAAAAGAAGATACACGAACAGGCTTTTTCTCCCGTGAACAAAATACCATATCTGAGTTTACCACGCCATTTATCAGTGTATACTTTCTTTGATCAACTTGTCATTTTTTTAATAACCTCATTGTCCTTTCGTCCAAAGAAATGGTAGCTATACTACTTTTTGTCTTTGGCACTTCGATAGTTATGCCAAACCATACTTAAAGTTTTGTTAATTGAAACAGAGAGAGTTTGCCTCGAGTGCCCTATGCTCGAAAAAATTGTCCTCTGAGAAGTATCTTTAAAGTACAACTCCAAAATCTTTCGGTAATGGATCATAAAAAAGCTTCCTATATAATAAATTGCATACCCTTTCATTATACAGGAGGTTGTAAACAAAACATATAAAATGGTCTATCTTTCCGCACTCTTGGTTTGTTTTAAACACAATATTCCTATGATCAACAAAAAAATAAAGAAATCGCCCAACGCTAAGTAAGACCATTTCTTTAAGAGATAAAATGATTATAACAAAGAAGAAGCAAAACAGAAGGGAAAATGACAATGGAAAAAATATTAAATCAAAGAAATTTTGACCTATCAAGAATCGAAAAGCAATTTAAACTAGACGAAGTCATTTCCAAATATCGACAAGAAAAAAGAGCCGATGAAAATGGCGAAACCAGAACGCAAAGAGATGGGCGTCCGATGATGTTCAATACCGACGAGGTTATCGTCTATAAGTATTCCGTAACTATTCTAGACGGGGAGTTTAAAAAGAAAGCCACGCAAATCCCCGTGGATAATACAGAGTGCCCGATAACAAGCGAGGAGATTATGAAAAGAGATAGTGTATCCTCTCAGTTTGATGATTTAGAACTTTTAACAAATATTATGAATCATATTTTCTCAAAAACTAAACTTATTTATCAGCTGTTCTTGCTTAAAAATTTAACTATTTTTAAAAATGTTATAGTTAGTTGCGTAAGATAGTGCTTCTCGATAATTATTAAATTTTCTTACATGTTTATTTTCTTTAAAATCTATACTTAAAACCTTATACACATTGATCCTCCTTCATATTCTTTTATTATAAAATAGCCTAAAATTAACTTTGGCTTTTTTACTTAAAAATTACTGATATGTACAACTATTATTTTTTTCCCGAAGCCCTACTGCTGAGCAATTTTCTTCTAACTTTAAAATTGAAAGTATAATATTCGGAAACCCAAGTATTTTAGGGTTTTTAATATATGGTAACAAGGGACGATGTTTCTTTTTGTTAAAATTTGTAGAACTAACAACTGATACTAAAAAATCAAAAAAAAGCTCAGGTGTTTCAGTAATTGATGTTTTCCGATAAGAAGCTCTATTTACTTTACGAATCATATTTTTAAAACATTCATTAGGATAATAGCGATAATCATTCTTAGGTACAATGATCGTTTTAGGAAGCATATTAACATCTGTTACTTCAACTATCATTGAATAAAAAGAGGTCAATTGTATGAAACTTCCTACTATCAGGTACTTATCCATTTTAATAACAAGTTCATATTGCTTTCCTTTCCCCTCTTGTTCGACAAAATAATTATAATTTTCTAACAAATAATAGAGTGCCTGCAATTGATATATCTTCATCTACTCTTGGCTCCATATCAAAAAATTTTGTGATAAATATTTAAACCATAGCTATTGATCTTCCTCTTTTTTAAAATGGGTATAGATAGTATTCCGAAGTAGCAAACTTAGTAAGATTCCTTTGTCATATACTGACACCTCCTAAAATAAAAGGACTAACCAAAAACAAAGTTAACCCTTTTATTCCTTATTGGGTTAGTTTATTATTGTGGGAAATCCGCCAATGAAACATTACTACCTAATTCTTCTTCAATTCGTAAAAATTGATTGTATTTTTCCACGCGTTCACTTCGAGCTATTGAACCTGTTTTAATTTGACCAGCGTTCATTGCTACTGCAAAATCCGCAATAAATGTATCACATGTTTCTCCAGATCGATGAGAAATCATTGTTGTATAACCATTTGCTCTAGCTAATTTTATAGCGTTAATTGATTCTGTTACCGTACCAATTTGATTTAATTTAATGAGAATAGCGTTGGCTACTCCTTTTTTAATTCCTTCTTCAAAAATTTCAGGGTTGGTAACGAAAATATCATCACCAACTAATTGAATAGTATCGCCCATTTCTTCTGTCTGTTTTTTAAATCCATCCCAGTCATGTTCTGAAAAACCATCTTCAATAGAAATAACTGCTGGATATTTTTTCACTAATTCTTGATAGTAAATTAGCATCTCGTCTGAAGAAAGTTCACGCCCTTCAAAACTGTACTTACCACTTTCAAAAGAATAAAATTCACTGGAAGCTGGGTCTAAAGCAATCGCAATTTCTACTCCTGGTACATAACCAGCTTTTTCGATAGCACGATAAAGCATTTCGATCGCAGCTTCTGTATTTGCTAATTTTGGTGCAAATCCGCCTTCGTCACCAACTGCTGTCTCAAATCCTTCTTTTGTTAAGATACTTTTCAATGTATGATAAGTATTTGAAATTTTTTCTACTCCATCTCGAAAGCTAGTTCTTCCTATTGGAGTAATCATAAATTCTTGGACGTCAATTCCCGAATCAGCGTGTGCACCGCCGTTAATTACATTAAAAAATGGTTGAGGTAACTCTAAATCAACACCGCCTAAATAGCGATATAAAGGAACTCCCAAAGTCATAGTGGCTGCACGAGCAACTGCCATAGATACGCCTAAAATTGCATTAGCTCCTAATCGTTCTTTATTTGCAGTCCCATCTAAGTCAATCATTATTTGATCGATCTCGGCTTGATTGAATGGTGAATAACCTTTTAAAGCACTGTTAATTTCTGTATTGATATTATTAACTGCTCCGCTAACACTTTTTCCTCGAAGACGACTGCCTCCATCTCGTAATTCCACTGCTTCTCGTTCGCCTGTAGAAGCCCCACTAGGAACTGCTGCTCTTCCCAATGAACCGTCTGAAAGAAGTACGTCCGCCTCAACAGTAGGATTCCCGCGGGAATCAAAAATTTCTCTCCCTCTGATGTTTTCAATTACTACTGACATAAAAATTCCTCCTTTAAAATACAAAAAAGCACCTGTTACATACAAGAGTTGACTTGGTTTACACAAACAAGTTTATAAGCCTCTTATATATAACAGGTGCCATTAGCCAATATTGGCGGTTAATTATTTAGGGAGCACCATCCCTATTGATTGAATAGTAATATAAACTGTATACAACAACAAAACAACAATCGATAAAATTGCTAAATCTGGTAAAGATATAAAAAAGCCTGTTACATACAAGAATCGATTTTTTAACACACAAATATAGACTCTCGTATATAACAGGCGCCATCAGCCAAATTAGGCAATTATAGGAAGCACCATCCCTATGCAATGATTGTAATACTAGCTAGATAAAAAAGCAACTTAAAAAGTAATTCTTTATTGTTTTATTTTCCTAAAAATTAGTTTTAATATACTTAATGAATAGTTTATGGAAAAAGTTATTTAGTTGCGGTTCCGTGCCTATTATTTATATTTGAATTAATTTCGTAATTAAAAACAAAATTTTATAAAATAAAACAACCCTTCATTTACCACTAAGAATAAACGAGGATTGTTTTATTGGACTACTTAATTTAATGCTATCATTTTGTTCTTTACATTATTTAATATCAAACAAACGTGCACGTTTGATATCTTCGATTGTTTGTGTACCGGCTAATTGCATTACCCGTTTTAGATCCTTTTCAAAGTATTCAAAAACAGATTGGACGCCTTTCCATCCACCTAAAGCTAAGCCGTACAAAACAGGTCTTCCGATACCTACAATATCTGCACCTGAAGCAAGAGCTTTAAACATGTGTTCTCCGCGACGAATACCACTGTCAAAAACAATTGGTGCGCGTCCTTGGACTGCTTTGCTGATTGATTCTAATGCTTCAAAAGAACCTGGTGCACCGTCTAACTGTCTGCCTCCATGATTGGATACCCAAATACCATCAGCGCCAGCGCCAAGCGCTGACATCGCATCTTCTGGGGTTTGAATGCCTTTTACAAATACTGGCAAACCAGAATACTCTTTTAAGAAGTGAACATCATCTGTACTAATTTTTTGCTTAGATTGCGCATAAATATTATTTAGCGACATGTTTTTAGCGTCACCTTTTAAATAACGGGAAACAATCGGCATACCAAATGGGTAAACAAATTTATTGCGATCGTCTCTATCACGATTTCCGCCTAATGTCGCATCTGCTGTTAAAATAATAGCACTTGCGCCATCTGCTTTAGCTTCATCGATAATGTTTTTATTCATTTCATCATCTTTTGACATATAAATTTGAAACCAGCGTTTATTATCTTTAAGCCCTTCTTCTATTTCTGAAAAACTAGCGCCAGAATAAGCACTGATCGACATCACAGAACCACCGAATTCTGCAATTCCTTTTGCAGTGCCAGCTTCTTTAGATTGATGCGCTAAACCGTGTGCTGCAATTGGTGACATCACAAAGGGAACTTTTAATTCTTCCCCAAAAATAGAAGTGTTTGTTTCAGGAAATTCTACATCTGCCAAAACGCGTGGTAGTATTCCCTTTTTATCCCACACCTTAGTATTTTGTTGCAAAGTAAATTCATCGCCAGAGGCTCCTGACATATAATCAAAACCGCCTTTAGGTACAACTTCTCTTGCTTTATCTTCTAATTCATAAGTATTGATGATTTCAACTTCGTTTACATTACTCGGTGCATTATAACCATTATTTATTTCTTCTTCAACTTCTTCTGTAGCTGTTTTTTTTGCCATGTTAAATTTCTCCTTTTATAATTTTTAATTTAAAAAAACACATTTAATAAAATCTCGGCAACCGGGGAAATCATTACCACAGTAATACCGGTTACAACAATAGATAAACTCGACATCGCGCCTTGTACTTCTCCCATTTCAATTGCTTTTGTCGTACCCATAGCATGCGCACCTGAACCAAGTGCAATTCCTTGAGCTACCGGATCATTAATTTTCATCATTTTAAACAAAGCAGGCCCAATGGCTGAACCCAAAATGCCGGTAAAAACGACCACGGCGACCGTCAAAGATTCAATGCCGCCTAAAGATTCTGAGACGCCTACAGCAATTGCGGTAGTAATTGATTTTGGATAAAGCGTTGCAAACAAATCACCATTAAATGATAAAAGTAAACAAAGCACTAAAACCAAGGCAGTGTGTATTAACACACCAGAGATAAGTCCTGTAAGTATAGGAATATAATTATTCTTTAAGTATTGAAAATTATTTTCTAATTTTATTGCTAGACAAACAGTAGCTGGTGTAATCCATATACTTATAAATTGTCCGCCGTTATCGTAGGCTGCCAAAGGAATATTAAAGACCAATAAGAAAATAATTACACAAATAATCGCAAAAATCAATGGTGTAAAAATAGCTAACTTCCACTTTTTATGTAATTTTAATCCCATAAGATAGAAAAAAAGCGTTAAAAAAATTCCAAAAAACGGATCATTAACAAATTCCTCAAACATTTTTTTCTACCTCCCTTACAGAAGTACGTTTATCAGCCTTATTTTTTGTTGCCTGCACTATAGTACCAACTAAGGTTAAAACGGTAATTAAGGACACAAAGATAATAATTAAAAGACGCCCCAAATTGAAGCTAAAATATCTAAATGAGACATTAACCCTACGCCGGCTGGCACAAAAAAGATTGCCATATTACTGGTCAAAAAATTTCCCACATCAGCAACTTTCTCCATCTCTAACCAACCAAAGTGTAAGGAAAAAAATAATAACACCATGCCAATGACACTTCCGGGAATTGCAATAGGGATAAGTAAGGATAAAGCTTCGCCTGCAAGCGCAAACAAAAATATCCAAAAAATCTGTTTGATATATTTCACGAAATGCTCCTTTCCTCATTTTATCAAAACAATTAAAAAGTGAACAAACTTTTGATTTTCTAAAAAATTCACCTTAGATGTATTTTCAAACTAGCGTTGTAAACGCTTTTTTTGAACTAAATTCAATATATCATCGAACAACTTCTTTGTGAAATATACTTTTCTTATGCTATTATAAGTAAAACTTATAAGAAGGATAGACAATGAAAATACAAGATTTGATTTACTTTAAACATTTAGTGGAAAGTGCAAGTTTTACTAAAACAGCCCAAGCTTTTTATGTATCACAACCTTCGATCTCACTTTCTTTAAAAAGATTAGAAGATGAGTTTAATACAAAATTGATCACACGAGATCGTTCAAAAAAGAGTTTTCATTTAGAAGCTGCAGGTGAGATTCTTTACAAGAATTCGGGGCAAGTTATTGATTTATTGACTGCAACAAAAAAAGAAATGGACAACATTACAACTCATACAGTCCAACTGGGTTTTTTGCCGACCATTGGTAATGCTTATTTACCAAGATTACTTCCTTCTATCAATAAATTTATTTCCAATTTACAATTAGTTGAAGAAGAAAGTTCTAAAAATATGATGAAATTATTGCGTGAGAATAAATTATCGATCGCTCTTAGCGGCAGCGACTCGCCAGAACTCAATGAAAGTTACTTAGAACAATACTTAATCGATGAGTATCCGTTAAAAGTTTGTGTGGCAGCCGATCACCCCTTAGCAAAGCAAACATTTATTACAGCAGAAATGCTGTCAGATTATTCTTTTATTTCCCTAGATAAAGAATATACTCACCACGCAATATTCAAGCGTTGGGCTAAAGAAAATCAAATAAGTAAACAACAAATAGCTTACACCAAAGAAATCCAAACAGCAGGTTCTTTTATTTCTTCTGGCCTTTCTGTTGGTATTATGATTGACTTATTGGTTAAAAATCGTACAGATATCGTTAGTATACCTTTAGAAAATGCGCCAAAGTTTTTCATAAATCTTGTACTTAATAAAAATACAGATGTAAATCCACTACAAGAAGAATTTAATCAAATGCTTGTTGATATTGCCGAGCAAGGCGTTGAGCAGATCTAAAAACAAGCACTATGACTTTTATTTTTCAAATAAAAAAGCTTTAGTTTCTGGATCATAAGCTCTTTCTCCAATTTTTTTAAAACCTAATTTTTCATAAAAGCGATGATTTCTTAAAGAATAGGCAGGTGTTTCAACCTGCCAATTTTTATTAGGAAATATTTTTTCAATTTCAGACCAAGCTGCTGTGCCGATTCCTTGATTAATGAAGCTAGAACGAATACAAAAATAATCCAGTTGTTCATTTTTTATATCAATACTGACAAAACCAACAATTTGTGTATCAGATAAGCAAATAAAATAATTATTCACATGAATTTTTTGCAGGATTTTATGCGCTAAAGTTCCATCTGAATAGCCAGATGGGCCAAATTTTGCTCCTTTACCAAAGTAAATTTCAGCGTCATAATTAAATGCATCTGTCATGATATCAGTGAGCAAATCTCCCTCTTTTTCTACAGCTTTTAGATATATCTGCATTTTTCACCTTTTACCTTTTGTTTCATGTGAAACTTATTTTATGGATCTTTTCAATATTTTCTTTACTTGCTCATCATTTAACTGTGGAAATTTTTCATAATAAGCGCCAACTCCACCTAAAAAACGAGCAGGAACTTCTACAGTATAGACTTCATCCACTATTTTCGTTAGTTGCTCATAGCTTGTTTTAGGGACAACAGGGACAGCTACACTTACGCTTTTAGGACTGGCCTCTTCAACAGCTTTTATCGCAGCAAACATCGTTAAACCTGTCGCTATACCATCATCAACAATGAGCACATCTCGGTCTTTTAAGGGAATATTTTTTAAATCCTCCCTATAAAGATTTCGTTTTCGTGCCATTTCTTCTTGAATCAATGGCACTTCTTTTTGTACCCAATCCCCATGGAGGTTTTCTACATAGCCTTCACCAAAAATAGGCGTGCCACCTTCTGCAATCGCACCGATTGCATATTCCGCATTTGTCGGGGCCCCAATTTTCTTGGCTAAAATAACATCAAAAGGGACAGTATATTTTTTTGCTACAATTTCAGCCAGAGGTACGCCGCCCCTAGGCAAGCCCAGTACGACTAGATTTTTAACATCTAATGGTCCAATCTTCTCAGCTAACTGTTCTCCTGCATCTGTTCGGTCTCGAAATAACACGGCAAAGCTCTCCTTTCTTAGAATAAAATTTCTACTAAAAACGACTTTTTGAAACTTCGAGCCAAAAACAATAGCAACATTTCATATAAAATGGAAACAAATATAACTTAAGCGTATTTATGGGCCATTTTTCCTGCAACAGCTGCAACTAACGCGCCGATCAAATCATCAATAAAGGTGTTCACACGGCCTTCTTTTTCCGTATCCAACTTTCGAATTACACCGCTTTTTACACGATCAAGATAACCAAAATTAGTCACACCAATTGTGCCATAAATACTTGCAATACTTACAGCAAGTGTTTCATCTACACCAAAAACACCCGCGTCATTTTCAATAATCTTTTGTAAAGGTTGGCTTAATTTTTCTTCTGTAGCTAAACGATCTAAATCAAGCGCCACCATCGCGTTATTAAGAACTTCTCTTTTATGCAGCACATCAATCGTTGCCGTTTCAAATTCTGTCAATTTAGCCTCAGGAATAAATTCATAGGCCACGTCATAAGCCATTTTCGCAATATCTTGAGAGGTGATATCACGCTTATTTAGTTCCCTTTCGACAAATCCAAACGCCTCTGTATCTGGATATTTAAAAGATTCTTCTCTCATAAATCTTCCTCCTCAATTTTTATTATACTAGGAAAACAGTAGTTTTTTCCAAGAAAAACCGTTATGTTTTCAACTATGATACTAAATGACTGACAGATTTTAAATAGCAAAAATTTAAGTCATAAAAAAATCCGCGAGATAACTAAAAGTGAATAGCTATCTCGCAGATTTTTTTTAACAAGTTAATAGTAAATTAAGTTATTATATCTTTATTGACTTATAAAACGATAATACTATTTTGTTTAATGGTTACTCTTGAATTCATCTTTGCTTAAATATAAACCCATTTTAAGAATATTTGCTAAAAGTCTGCAATCCTCAGAACTAAGCGTTCTATCATAAAACCTAATACTATCTTCATTTTCAATTTGATTGATAATATTTTCTAATTGTTTGGCTACATCTTTTTCTTCTTGAGCGGAATGTTTGCTGTATTTTTGTGTTGATCGACCTAAAAGATAGTCTGTTGAAACACCAAAAAGTTCAGCAATAGCGACCAGTTCCCTTTCCCTAACAGGTCTAATACCTGTTTCAATCTTATTATATACACTGCGGTCTATACCTAATGAATTGGCTAATTCATTTTGTGTCAGTTCTTTTTCATTTCTTAATTGTTCAAAACGTTCATAAGTTTCCATTGCGATACCCTTCCCATGAATATTTATTTTAGTTTATCATGATTTAAATTAAATATTACAATTAGTTCCATAATAGAACTTGACAGTTCTATTATAAATCTCTAAAATAAAACTAGTGGATTTATTTTGAATCTAACTTTAAAAAAGGATTCGAAACTGACTGGAACTTAAAGATTGAAATAAAAGTGGAGGGAGGTTGGCGCAAAGTTATCAATTAAGAACAATTTAATAACATTGATCCTTGTATAAAATTTTAGCTAAAACTAGCAGAAGAAATGGAGGAGATGTTGATGACTGAAGAAGAAGAAAGACAACTATTCAGTGCAGTTTTCCAAAGTGGCCACGAGCTAGACGGATTGATTCAGTGTTTAGATTATCTTATCTTTGCACATTTTTCCAAAATAGATGTAACAAGAGAAGAAATTACCGCTTTAACTGGCTTAACAGCAGCGTTCAAGGATTTATCAAAAAGACACATCAAAGATATTACTACTTTCAATGATCAACTAGATTGAAGTGACAATGCCTTTAATCAGAGGGTAAGATATTATAAATAACCAGTTATATACATCTGCATTAGTGTCACTACTTAAGAAATCGCTATCATAAATACGAAATGAAAAACCGCATTTTACAAGAAAAATTATGTCTCGGATTGAGAAACGTAACCTTTCAAGAAAGTGCGGTTTTTGTAATTCTATATTAATTAGCGTCAGAAAGCTTTCAAATCAAGAAGTTTTAGCAATCTTACCTTGTTCGATATATACCATCAAAATACTTAAATCAGAAGGGTTCACACCACTAATACGACTGGCTTGAGCGATGGTTTCTGGATGGATTTTTTTCAGTTTTTGCTTCGCTTCTGTAGCTAAACCATCAATTGCTTCATAGTCAATATTTTCCGGTACACGTTTAGCTTCCATTCGTTTCAACTTATCAACTTTGGTCATCGCCTTATTGATATAGCCTTCATATTTAATTTGGATTTCTACTTGCTCAACTTCTTTATCAGTTAGTTCCTCATTACTTGCTATAAATCGCAGTAAATCTTGATAACTTACTTCTGGGCGGCGTAAAAATTCATTAGCTAATACGCCATCTTTTAAAGGCGCTGCACCTTTTTCTTCTAAAAAATCTCGAACTTCTGCTGGTTTAATACGAATCGATTTTAGACGTTCGATTTCTTGTTCAACAGCATTTTTCTTCTTCAAGTATGCTTGATATTGATCTTCTCCAACAAGTCCCATGTCATAGCCTTTTTGGGTCAATCGTAAGTCCGCATTATCATGACGCAATAATAAGCGATATTCTGCACGTGATGTTAATAAGCGATAAGGTTCGTTGGTTCCTTTTGTTACTAGGTCATCAATCATAACGCCAATATAACCGTCGCTACGCTTCATAATAAATGGTTCATCTTCTTGTATTTTTAAGCTAGCATTGATTCCTGCTATCAGGCCTTGCCCTGCTGCTTCTTCATAACCACTCGTACCATTTGTTTGGCCAGCGGTAAATAAATTATCAATGACTTTAGTTTCCAAAGTAGGACGTAGTTGATAAGGCAGCACAACATCATATTCGATCGCATAACCTGTGCGCATCATTTCTGCTTTTTCCAAACCTTCAATCGAATGAAGAACATCAGCTTGTACGCCTTCAGGCAAAGAAGTCGAAAGTCCTTGGACATACATTTCTTCTGTATCTGCCCCTTCAGGCTCTAAGAAAAGTTGATGACGCTTTTTATCAGCAAAGCGTACAATCTTGTCTTCAATCGAAGGGCAGTATCTAGCGCCAACGCCATCAACAATTCCAGTAAACATAGGTGCACGGTCTAAATTTTCACGAATAATCTGATGCGTCCCGGGATTAGTGTAAGTCAACCAGCAAGGGATTTGCTCTTTTTTATAAATACTATCTGGCGTACTAAAACTAAAATGGTTAGGTGCTTGGTCTCCTGGTTGAATTTCCGTTTGTTCATAATCAATAGAAGAAGATTTTATACGAGGCGGTGTCCCTGTTTTAAAGCGATCGATCTCTAGTCCTAATTCTTCCAAATGATCGGCTAAACTGATAGAAGGTTGTGAGTTATTAGGTCCAGAAGAATACTTTAATTCCCCAATAATAATTTCGCCTCTTAGCGCAGTACCAGCTGTTATAATCACCGCTTTCGCGTCATAACGAGCTCCAGTTGCTGTGACTACACCTTTACAAACATTGTCTTCTACAATTAAGCGTTCAACAATACCTTGTCTTAAAGTTAAATTTTCTGTTTTTTCAATCGTATGCTTCATTTCTGTAGAGTAAGCATGTTTGTCTGCTTGTGCACGTAAAGCTCTTACCGCAGGGCCTTTTCCTGTATTAAGCATACGCATTTGAATATAGGTTTTGTCTATATTTTTTCCCATTTCGCCGCCTAAGGCATCGATTTCTCTTACAACGACCCCTTTAGCCGGACCACCGATGGATGGATTGCATGGCATAAAAGCCACCATTCCCAAATTTATTGTTAACAGTAATGTTTGCTTTCCCATGCGACTAGCTGCAAGAGCAGCTTCTACGCCAGCGTGCCCTGCGCCAATAACTATTACATCATAGGAACCAGCTTGATATTCTTGCATTACGTTTTTCCTCCTATTTTCCTAAACAAAATTGACTAAATAACTGCGTAATTAATTCATCTTGTACACTATCTCCAATAATTTCTCCTAAATAATCCCAGCAACGTGTCATATCAATCTGTACAAGATCTACCGGCATGCCTGCATCAATACCCGCAATCACTTCATCTAAAGCAGAAGAGGCATTTTCAAGCAAAGAGATATGACGTGTATTAGACAAATAAGAAGCGTCTTTATCTTGGGTTTGTCCACCAAAAAATAAATCAGAAATTGCTTCTTCTAACTGGTCTAGGCCTTGGTTATTGGTAACAGAAACTTCAAACATTGGATCTTCTTGCAGCAAATCATTTAATTCATCAAGGTCTAATTGCGGTATTAGATCTGTTTTATTAAGTAAAATGATTCTTTTACTACCCTTTGTCATTTCAAGTAATTGTCTGTCTTCTTTTGCCAAGGGTTCACTTTGATTGAGGACTAAAAGAACTAAATCCGCATCGCCCAACGCTTTACGGCTTCTTTCAACCCCCAGTTTTTCGACTGTATCTTCAGTATCTCGAATACCCGCTGTATCAATCAATTTAAGTGGTACGCCTCGGACGTTGACATATTCTTCAACGACATCTCTTGTCGTTCCCGCAATTTCTGTAACAATCGCTTTTTCTTCTTTTAACAACTGGTTAAGTAAACTAGATTTTCCGACATTAGGACGACCGATAATCGCAGTATTCAAGCCTTCTCGTAAAATCTTACCTTGCTGTGCTGTTTCCAACAAACTTTGGATCTGCTGTTTCACTTGTCTTGATTTTTCTAATAATAATTTACTAGTCATCTCTTCGACATCATCATATTCAGGATAGTCAATATTAACCTCAACTTGTGCTAAGGTTTCTAACACTTCTTGTCTTAAAGATCGAATCAAACGAGATAAATCGCCATCTAGTTGATTTAAAGCAACATTCATCGCTTTATCTGTTTTTGCTCGAATTAAATCCATCACCGCTTCAGCTTGTGATAAATCAATTCTACCGTTTAGAAAAGCTCGTTTGGTAAATTCACCTGGTTCAGCTAAACGCGCGCCCGTTCTTAAGAGCAATTGCAAGATCTGATTAACGACAATCATGCCTCCGTGACAATTGATCTCGACGATATCTTCTCTAGTAAATGTTTTAGGTGCACGCATTACAGATACCATTACTTCATCAAGGGTTTTCTCCGTTTTAGGGTCCACGATATGACCATAATGAATCGTATGACTAGACGCTTGAGCCAATGCTTCTTTTGCTTTAAATACACCATCTGCTACCGGGATAGCTTCTTCGCCACTTAAACGAACAATACTGATTGCTCCTTCGCCCGGTGGTGTAGAAATCGCTGCAATGGTGTCAAATTCTTGCAATACTTCTGCCACGTTTCTTCCTCCTATGTATCATTTTTTATCGTATAAATCGCACAAAAAAAAGTGCCCACTCCACCCACATCTTTACATGGATAGACTTCGCACTTTGACTGCTTATCTATAAAATTATGGCTTTAGATTAGCATAATTTAATGATGTTATCAAGCATTCTGATTTTTTACCAGAAACTTTTGCCATTGTCTTAAAAAAAAGCTAAAATAAAATTAACAATAAGGAGAAAAGAGGGTTCATTATGGAACATGAAGAGCGTGTCGAACAGATTTTATTATCTACTGGAAATGTCAACAAATCTTATATCGTCAGAGATCTAATTTTTGTTGCAGAAAGATTTACTGTTGATATTTTTGACCCTGATTTTGATCCAAATGAAGCTTTAAAAGAAGTCGGCTATCAATTAAAAGAAAAAGCATTTGCTTATGGAGCAAATGCCGTCATTAATTGCCATTTCGAACACGAAAGAATCAACGGTGATAACGGCCCCTTCTTTGAAATTTTTGCCTATGGCACTGTTGTTCAATTTACCCAATCAACGATTGGTGGATAAAAAAGAAGCTGTCGAAAATACAGCTTCTCTTTTTTTACCAAAGTAATAGCTCTGATAAGAATGATCTAGGTAAACTATACTTAAAAATAGAAATGAAGTCAAACGCTTATTAATAAAAATATGCGGACAAAAAGATTGATTAAAGATAGAGAATAAAAATGAATTCCACTCCCTATGTTCGAGATATCAGAGAGTGTTTTTCTTTAACAATCCCTGATATGTCAAAGATAGGTAATGTTTTTTTATTACACTCCCTGATATGCTAAAGTTGGGGATTGTTTTTAGATTTTCTAGCTACTTTAGCCGCTAAATTTTAACGATTAACAAAAACGCCTTTCTTATTATCAAATTAGAGATATAAGAAAAGCGTTTAATATAAAATGATTTAATAATATTTTTTAGCGGGCTCAACAACTAAGTAACGATAAGGCTCGTCTCCTTCAGAGTGAGTAGTAACATAATTCTTTTTACTTAAAACAGCATGGATTTGCTTTCTTTCAAAAGCTGGCATAGGTTCTAAAAATGCTGGCATGTCTGTGCGATCTACTTTTTCCGCTGTTCTTTCAGCCAAACGCTCTAAAATATCTTCACGTTTTTGTCGGTAATCTCCTACGTTTACTACAATAGGAAGTTTATTTTTAGCAATTCGATGAATATACACCTGCGCCAAGTACTGCAAAGCATTGAGTGTTTTACCATGTCGACCGATCAAAAGACCTTTTTTAGAAGTATCTAAGTCAAAAACAATCCTGCCAGCATCCCGTGTAGTTTTTATCGTTGCTGGTGCATTCAATTCTTTAGTTATATCTGTTAGATAAATGCCCAATTGTGTTAGCGCTTCTTGATCATCTAATCCCTCGGATGGTTTTTCTTCTTGCTCAGCTTCTTTACCGGAAACTTCTTCAGCAGGTTCAATTTCTTCTTCTGTTAATTTTTCACTATCTTCTTCTGCTACTTCTGTTTCGTTTACTGTCTCAGTTTCATTTTCAGTTTCTTGTTTTGCCATATATTCTAATGACACTTGCGCGTTCTTTTTACCTACGCCTAAAAAACCTTTTTTACCTTCTTCAATGATCGTAGTTTGTACTTCATCTTGCGTCACACCAAGTGCCTTTAACCCATTTTGTATCGCTTCTTCCACACTTTGTCCTTCATAAATTGGCATAAATAACTCTCCTTTCTGGATTATTTACGTTTTTTATGTCGTTGTTTTTTACCTGGATACTTAGCTTTTTCCAATTCACGTTCACGTTGTTTTGCTTGACGCTCTGCTTCTTGACGTTCACGACGAATTTTAAATGGATTGTTAATCAACAATGTTTGACCAACCTGAAAAGCGTTTGAAATGACCCAATATAAAGATAAAGCACCCGGCAAATTCGTTGCCATGACCAAAATCATTATCGGCATCACATAATTCATGATTTTAACGCTAGAGTTAGGGTTTACTTGACTCATACTTGAAAGATATGTACTTAGAAAAGTAAAAATCCCGGCAAGAACAGGTAATATATAATATGGGTCAGGCTCACCTAGTACTCGAAGCCATAAAAAGCTTCCCTCTCTCAACTCTGGTACGCGAGAGATCGCTTGATAAACTGCCATAAGGATCGGCATTTGTACTAAAAGTGGTAAACACCCAGCGTAAGGGTTTACCCCATGTTCTTGATACAATTTTTGTTGCTCTTCACGTAATTTCTGTTGTGTTTCTGTATCTTTTGAAGAATATTTTTCTTGTAATGCAGTAATTTTAGGTTGTATTTCTTGGGTTTTTCGCATACTTTTCGTTTGAAAGTTCATTAATGGGAATAAGATAATTCTTACAATGATTGTAAATAAAATAATCCCTAAGCCACGGTTTCCTCCAAGAGACAACCATTGGATAACCTGAGCAAAACTGTAAACAATATAACGATCCCAAAAACCAGTGCTTTCAGACGTTACTTCATTGGTTGAAGCACAAGCGGATAAAAATACCACTAATGAAACAAGCCCTAAAATCAGTAGTAGACGTTTTCTTTTTTTCACTGAACAATTTTCCTTTCGTTTATTTAATAATCTTCGATAGCTTGAAGACATGCAATAAATTCGAGTACACTTCCTTGGAAGACAAATTTGAAACGGACGGCCGTGCAATAACAAGAAAATCAAGCGAAGGATCGATCCTATCTTTCATTTCATAGATACTTGCGCGAATCTTACGTTTAACGGCGTTGCGTGTAACCGCATTTCCTATTTTTTTTCCAACAGAAATTCCTACACGAAAATGGGGTTGCTCTTTAGCCAATACATAAACCACAAATTTTTTATTCGCATATGATTTTCCATTTTTAAAAACATATTGAAACTCTTTTTCTTTTTTTACGCGATAAGACTTTCTCATGTCCTTTTCATCAATTCCTTCTATTCTAGCTACTCACTTCTAAATAATACCATAACTTGCAAAGATGAATCATCCCTTATACAAAAAACTTTGTATAAAAAAGAATAAAAAAAAACCACTGAAGCTCAGTGGCTTATGCAGAAAGAACCTTTCTGCCTTTACGACGACGACTAGCAATGACGTGGCGTCCGTTTTTTGTGCTCATACGTTTACGAAAACCATGAACTTTTTGGTGTTTACGTTTATTAGGTTGGTATGTTCTTTTCATCTGTTTCCACCTCCATCAAGGTTTCTAATTTAAGTCTATACGACATACTTTGATAGTATATCGATTATCCGCCTATTTTGTCAACAAAAAATCCTATCTTTCTTGCTTATTATCGGATTTTTTTACTTTAGTTATCCACATTTTTTTGTTTACAGACTTGGGAAAACTTAAAATTTGAAGTTATCCACACATAAAAAATCCTCATGATTTTCCCCAGTTTATACACAACTAAACATGTCTGGAAAAAGTTATCCACAGCTGCGAATAACTTTGTGGATATATCTTATAAATACTTCTATACCAACAAGACCTTTTCTTTTGTTTTTGTGGAAAAAAGGTGGAAAAGAGAAACTCCCCACAAAAATACAGGGATGTGGATAATTAATTTTTCACCTTGGGAATTTTTTATTTATGCTTTTTGTGCACAGTGTGGAAAAATTTATTTTCCTTTTTCTTTTATAGCTGTGGAAAACTTTTAAAATCCATGATAAATTAATACTATCTCGATTAATTTATTATAGGAGGATTTGCTATGCCATCTCTAGAAACAATATGGAAAGAACTTCAAGATAGTTATAGAAAAGAGATGAATCCAGTGAGTTATAATACCTGGATTGAACCTGCAAAACCTATTTCATATTACGATAATCAACTAATTATCGAAGTTCCCACAACCGTTCAAAAAAATTATTGGGAAAAAAATTTAGCAGGAAAAATTCTTGAAACTTTCTTTATGATGAGCGGAGAAGAAATTCTTCCTACTTTTGTCACACCAGATGAAGCTCAGCGTTATAAGCAAAAAGAAGCAGAACCTGAAGAAGAAACACCCAAAGTTCCTGAACATAAAACAATGCTCAATTCAAAATATACTTTTGATACCTTTGTTATTGGTAAAGGTAACCAGATGGCGCATGCTGCTGCTTTAGTTGTTGCTGAAGAGCCAGCTTCTATCTATAATCCTCTGTTTTTCTACGGAGGTGTTGGTTTAGGAAAAACCCATTTGATGCAGGCGATTGGTCATCAAATGCTTGTGACCCATCCTAATGCCAAGATTAAATATGTTTCCAGTGAAAATTTCACCAATGACTTTATTAGCTCTATTCAAAATAATAAAATGGAAGAATTTCGGAATGAATATCGCACAATGGATTTATTACTTGTTGATGATATTCAATTTTTAGTCAATAAAGAAGGTACACAAGAAGAATTTTTTAATACATTTGAAGAGTTATATCGAAATAATAAACAGATCGTATTAACCAGTGATCGTTTACCTAATGAAATCCCTACATTGCCACAGCGACTTGTTTCCCGCTTTGCTTGGGGATTATCAGTAGATATCACACCGCCAGATTTAGAAACCAGAACTGCTATTTTACGTAAAAAAGCAGAAGCTGAAAATTTGGAAATTCCAGACGATACTTTAAGTTATATCGCTGGTCAAATTGATTCTAACATTCGAGAATTAGAAGGAGCGTTAGTACGAGTCCAAGCTTATGCTGCCATACAAAGTTCTGATATTACTACTAGTTTAGCAGCAGAAGCTTTAAAAGCACTCAAAGTTGGAACAAATCTGAGTCAACTTACTGTTGAACAAGTACAAGAAGAAGTAGCTGATTACTACCATTTGAATGTTAGTGACTTAACGGGCAAAAAACGTACGAAAAGTATTGTTGTCCCTCGTCAAATCGCCATGTATTTATGTAGAGAATTAACAGATTATTCCTTGCCTAAAATCGGGGCTGATTTTGGCGGTAAAGATCATACAACTGTTATCCATGCTTATGAAAAAGTACAAAAATTAATGGAAGAAGACGAAAAAGCACAATCAGAAATTAAAGAGATAAAAAATCACTTGATGCAATGATGTGGATAAATGTGGAAAAAGTCAAAAAGATATCCACACCTTTTCCACAGGTGGAAAAGTTTGAAGTTCCCTTATTTTTTATAGTTATCCACAATATTCACTGCTCTACTATTACTGCGATTTTTTTTTATTAATATAATATATAAAGGAGCGTCTATTTATGAAAGTAACCTTGAACCGAACCAGCTTTACTCAACAATTACAAACAGTACAACGTGCGATTTCTACAAAAACAACTATGCCTATACTTACAGGAGTAAAAATTGATTTAGCTAATAATGGTTTAACCCTAACAGGGAGTAATGCTGATATTTCAATTGAATCTTTTTTAAATTCTGATGATGAAAAAGCCAAAATGAACATTGAAAGTACAGGAAGCATTGTTTTGCAAGCACGCTTTTTTAATGAAATTATTCGGCGTTTACCCGAAGATCATGTTACTTTAGAGGTTTTGGATAATAATCAAGTAGAAATTACTTCTGGAAAAGCAAACTTCTTAGTTAATGGACTAGACTCAGAAAGTTATCCACACTTACCAGCAGTAGATCGACAAAAGGAAATTCAATTACCTGCTGATATGTTAAATAAATTGATCAATGAGACGGTTTTTTCTGTTTCGCAACATGAAAGTCGTCCTATTTTGACCGGGGTTCATTTTACACTACAAAATAATCGTCTATTGGCTGTAGCAACTGATTCACATCGTCTCAGCCAACGAATTATCCCATTAGAAAATGACACAGAGGAATTTGATATTGTTATTCCGGGAAAAAGTTTGGTTGAATTATCTCGCTCCTTAACTGATGAAGAAGATACGGTTAAAATTAGTATTATGGAAAATCAAGTCCTATTTGAAACCGAAACGATGAAATTTTATTCACGTTTGCTTGAAGGAAAGTATCCAGATACAGACCGCTTAATCCCATCTTCTTTTAATACTGAAATTGAATTTGATGTTTCTGGTCTTTTAGCAGCTATTGAACGGGCTTCTTTGCTTTCTCATGAAAGTCGGAATAACATTGTTCGCCTGCAAATTACAGAGGATAATGTTGTTTTACATGGAAATTCACCAGAAGTCGGTAAAGTAGAAGAAGATTTAAAATATGAAAAAGTTTCTGGTGATCCATTAGAAATTTCTTTCAATCCTGATTATATGAAAGATGCATTACGTGCTTTTGGAAATACAACAATCCGGATTTGCTTTATTTCAGCTGTTCGACCATTTACCTTGGAACCTACAGAAGGTCAAGGAGATTTCTTACAATTGATCACACCGGTACGGACCAATTAATAAAAATGTACTTTTTAACTTAAGAAGGGCTTAGATTAAATTCTAAGCTCTTCTTTTTATTTTAGGTTGAAATTATCTAAATATGTTAAAACTTCTGAGAAACAAAATTAGAAGGATTTATTTGTTTTATTTGTTAAAAAAGGGTATAATATAAGTATATGTCGAAAAGAAAATCGAGGGATAAAATGAAAGAAAAAATCATTTTGAAAACAGAATATATGACGCTTGCTCAATTACTGAAAGAACTCGATGTCATTTCGAGCGGTGGACAAGCAAAATGGTATTTACAAGAAAATACTGTTTTTGTTAATGGAGAAATTGAAAATCGCAGAGGAAGAAAACTTTATGCTGGAACAATGATTGAAATACCTGAAATAGGTACTTTTTTTATGACAGAAAAGGGCACAAAAGATGCGTCTAAATAATCTACATATTAAAAATTTTCGTAATTACGATGAGCTATCGGTAGATTTTCATAAAAACGTTGTTATTTTTTTAGGTGAAAATGCCCAGGGTAAAACAAATTTGCTAGAGAGTATTTATACACTAGCTTTAACTCGCAGCCATCGAACCAATAACGAACAAGAACTTATTCAGTGGGAAAAAGATCAGGGTTTTATTAAAGGCAATATTCAAAAAAAGTATACAAGTGTCCCAATTGAGTTGTTTTTGACTAAAAAAGGACGGAAAACAAAAGTGAATCATATGGAGCAAAAAAAGCTTTCTAGTTATATTGGTCAATTAAATGTGATCTTATTTGCACCAGAGGATCTTTCTTTAGTCAAAGGTAGCCCTCAAGTAAGAAGAAAATTTTTAGATATGGAAATTGCTCAGATTGATTCTGTTTATCTTTACGAATCTACACAGTATCAAAAAATATTAAAACAACGAAATCAATATCTTAAACAACTGGCTGAGCATAAACAAACGGATAAGTTATACTTGGATATTTTATCGGAGCAACTGATTGACCATGGGAGTAAAGTGCTGTTGGCTCGTCAGCAGTTTGTTAAACGTTTGGAATTTTGGGCGAACCAATTGCATCAAAAAATTAGTCAATCAAAAGAAGATTTAACGATTGAATATCGTTCGAGTATTCCAAAAGATTACTGGAATGACGAACAAGCAGTTAAAAAAGCTTATACCCAAGAAATTGAAAAAGTAAAAGATAAAGAACGTTTGCGACAAATTACATTAGTGGGTCCTCATCGGGACGATTTATCTTTTTTAATTAATAAAAAAGATGTGCAAACATTTGGTTCCCAAGGACAGCAAAGAACGGCTGCTTTAAGTGTGAAGTTAGCAGAAATTGATTTGATAAAAGAAGAAACAGGAGAGTATCCGGTTTTGTTACTAGATGATGTGATGAGTGAACTAGATGATTCCAGGCAACTACATTTATTAGAAACAATTGAAGGCAAAGTTCAAACTTTCTTAACAACGACAACACTAAAACAAGTAAAAGATAAAATGTCTGTAGAGCCTGAAATTTTTTATATTAATCAAGGACAATTAGAAGGAGAAGATGTATAAGTGGCAGAAGAAGATAAAAATATGCGTGAACAAGCAGCATCATACGACGCTAGCCAGATACAAGTTTTAGAAGGGTTAGAAGCTGTAAGAAAAAGACCAGGGATGTACATTGGTTCTACTAGCTCTGAGGGTCTACATCATTTAGTTTGGGAGATTGTAGATAATTCCATTGATGAAGCCCTTGCTGGTTTTGCCACAGAAATCCAGGTCATCGTTGAAAAAGATAATAGCATAACTGTAACAGATAATGGCCGTGGAATCCCGGTAGATATTCAAAATAAAACGGGTAGACCCGCGGTAGAAACGGTGTTTACGATCCTTCATGCCGGCGGAAAATTCGGCGGTGGCGGATACAAAGTTTCTGGAGGACTACATGGCGTTGGTTCTTCAGTAGTTAATGCCTTATCTAAAAAATTAGAAGTAAAAGTTTATAAAAATGGACAAATCTATTATCAAGAATTTCGCCGTGGAAAAGTTACGGGAGATTTAAAGGTGATAGGAGAAACAGAATTACAAGGTACTGAAGTTCATTTTGAACCTGATGAAGAGATCTTTAATGAAACTGTTGAATTTAGTTTTGATAAATTGGCAACCCGAATTCGTGAACTCGCCTTTTTAAATCGTGGTTTGCATATTTCTATTGAAGATCGTCGCCCAGAAGAAGCAGTGACAAAAAACTATCATTACGAAGGCGGAATCAAGAGTTATGTTGAACACTTAAATGCTAGTAAAGACGTTTTGTTTCCTGAGCCGATATATTTAGAAGGACAACAGCAAGACATCAATGTGGAAGTATCAATGCAGTATACAGATAGTTATCATACAAATCTGATGACTTTTGCAAATAACATTCATACTTATGAAGGTGGAACACACGAAGCTGGATTTAAAACAGCATTGACTAGAGTTATTAATGATTACGGTCATAAACAAAAGTTAATGAAAGAAAATGATGACAATCTTTCCGGTGAAGATGTGCGGGAAGGTCTGACTGCCGTTGTATCAGTTAAACATCCAGACCCACAATTTGAAGGGCAAACCAAAACTAAATTAGGAAATTCTGAAGTACGTACGGTCACTGATCGACTGTTTTCTGAGCATTTTGCTAAGTTTTTGATGGAAAATCCTTCTATTGGCCGTCGAATTGTAGAAAAGGGCATGCTAGCATCAAAAGCTAGACAAGCAGCGAAACGAGCTCGAGAAGTTACGCGGCGTAAAGGCGCACTTGAGATCAGTAACTTGCCTGGGAAATTAGCAGATTGCTCTAGCCGAGATCCAGAAAAAAGTGAGCTATTTATTGTCGAAGGAGATTCTGCTGGCGGTTCTGCTAAACAAGGACGTAGTCGTGAATTTCAAGCGATTTTACCTATACGAGGAAAGATATTGAATGTTGAAAAAGCAAGTATGGATAAAATTTTAGCGAATGATGAAATTCGTTCACTATTTACCGCAATGGGTACTGGATTTGGTGAAGAATTTGACGTGTCTAAAGCACGTTACCATAAATTAGTTATCATGACAGACGCTGATGTGGATGGCGCTCATATTCGTACGCTTTTACTAACGCTGTTTTATCGCTATATGCGACCAATCGTAGAAGCAGGATATGTGTATATTGCCCAACCACCGCTATATGGCGTCAAACAAGGGAAAAATATTACCTATGTACAACCTGGTAAAAACGCAGAAGAAGAATTACAAGAAGTCATCGATTCTCTTCCCCAAAGTCCTAAACCATCTGTTCAACGTTATAAAGGACTTGGTGAAATGGATGAACATCAGTTATGGCAAACGACAATGAACCCAGATAATCGTTTAATGCTACGTGTAAGCATAGAAGACGCAATTGAAGCAGACCAAGTTTTTGAAATGTTGATGGGTGACCATGTAGAGCCAAGAAGGGCTTTTATTGAAGAAAATGCTCATTATGTCCAAAATCTTGATATTTAAATCGTAAAGGAGGAAAAATTTTGAGAGATCAAGAAAATCATGTTCATGATATTAATTTATCAAGTGAAATGCGCGGATCCTTTATCGATTATGCGATGAGCGTTATTGTAGCTAGAGCTTTACCTGATGTTCGTGACGGTCTAAAGCCGGTACATCGACGAATTTTGTACGGAATGAGCGAACTAGGTGTAACACCGGACAAACCTCATAAAAAATCGGCTCGTATTGTTGGTGATGTTATGGGGAAATACCATCCTCATGGAGACAGTGCTATTTATGAAGCCATGGTAAGAATGGCGCAAACTTTCAGTTATCGCTACGTTTTAGTTGACGGGCACGGAAACTTTGGTTCAGTCGATGGAGACGGCGCAGCAGCAATGCGTTATACAGAGGCTCGTATGAGTCGTTTATCGGTTGAAATGCTGCGTGATCTTAATAAAGATACCGTTGACTTTATTGGAAACTATGACGATACAGAAAAAGAACCCGAGGTATTACCTGCCCGTTTCCCTAACTTATTAGTTAATGGCACGACAGGGATTGCTGTTGGTATGGCAACCAATATTCCTCCGCACAACCTAGGTGAAGTCGTTGCAGCGATCGATCGTTTGATTGAAAATCCAGAAGTAACGACAAATGAATTGATGGAAGTATTACCTGGGCCAGATTTTCCTACAGGCGGTTTAGTTATGGGAAAATCAGGAATCCGACGTGCCTATGAAACAGGGAAGGGTTCAATCACTGTACGAGGTAAAGTAGAAATTAGCGAAATGGCGAACGGTAAAGAACGTATTCTGGTTACAGAATTACCTTATATGGTCAATAAAGCTAAATTGATTGAACGAATCTCTGAACTTCATCGAGATAAAAGAATTGAAGGCATCACCGACTTACGTGATGAGTCTTCACGTGAAGGAATGCGGATTGTCGTTGATGTAAGACGTGATGTGAGTGCTTCGGTTGTTTTAAACAATCTGTATAAAATGACGGCTTTACAAACATCTTTTGGTTTTAACATGTTAGCTATTGAAAATGGTGTTCCTAAGATTCTTAACCTAAAACAAATCTTAGAAGATTATTTAGAACATCAGAAAGATGTTATTACCCGTCGGACAATTTTTGAAAAACAAAAGGCTGAAGCTCGAGCTCATATTTTAGAAGGTTTACGGGTTGCTTTAGATCATATCGATGAAATTATTGCAATTATTCGTGGTTCGGAAACAGATGCTCAGGCTAAAGAAACGATGATGGCGCAATTTAAATTATCTGATCGTCAATCTCAGGCGATTTTGGATATGCGTTTGCGCCGCTTAACTGGTTTAGAACGAGATAAGATCGAAAATGAATATCAAGATTTATTAAAACAAATCGAAGATCTAACGGATATCTTAGCTAGACCCGAACGGGTGATTGAAATTATTCAAACTGAACTACATGAAATTGAACAACGGTTTGGCGATAAACGTCGTACGGAATTGTTGGTTGGTGAAGTTTTAAGTTTAGAAGACGAAGATTTAATCGAAGAAGAAGAGATCGTCGTTACCTTAACCAATAATGGCTATATTAAACGTGCAGCTAACAGTGAATTTAGAACACAAAATCGCGGCGGACGCGGCGTTCAGGGTATGGGAATTCATGATCAGGATTTTGTTACCACCTTGGTATCTTGTTCTACGCATGACAATTTATTGTTTTTTACTAATGCAGGAAAAGTTTACAAGGCAAAAGGATACGAAGTGCCAGAATATGGACGTACCGCTAAAGGAATCCCTGTCATTAATTTCTTAGGGGTTAATTCCAATGAACGGATTCAAACGGTTATTACTTTACCGAATGAATCAGAAGAAAGTAAATATCTTTTCTTTACAACGAAATACGGTGTAGTAAAACGTACTTCAGTAGAATCCTTTAAAAACATTCGTAGTAATGGTTTAATTGCTATAGGCTTAAAAGAAGACGACGAGCTGGTTAATGTTTTAAGTACCAGTGGAGATGACGTAGTAATCATAGGTACTCATAACGGCTACTCTGTCACCTTTAAGGAAGAAGCCGTTCGAGATATGGGACGTACTGCTAGTGGTGTTCGAGGGATTCGTTTAAGATCAGAAGACTATGTGATCGGTGCTTCTGTCATTAAAGAAAATGACGAGGTCTTGGTTATTACAGAAAAAGGTTACGGTAAACGTACTGCTGAAGATCAGTATCCGGTAAAAGGCCGTGGTGGTAAAGGAATAAAAACAGCGAATATTACTGAAAAAAATGGTCCATTAGCAGGACTAACAACCGTTTCAGGCAATGAAGATATTATGCTGATTACCGACAGAGGTGTCATTATTCGCTTCCATGTTGATGACATTTCACAAACGAGCCGTGCAACATTGGGTGTTCGTTTGATGAAAATGGAGGATGACGCCAAAGTTGTTACTATGACAACAGTAGATGCAGAAGAGTTGGAAAAGGTTGAAGAAGAGTCAACAGAAGAGTAAGTAAGATAAAAAAATAAATAAAGATAGTTTAGTAGCAAAAATCAACAAAAGTACAAAAATAAAAAAACTTTTGTTGATTTTTTGCGTACTTAACTATGTACAACAAATTCTAAATAATCAAGACGAAATATCTTGCGTAACTAGACAAATGCGTGTATAATTTCACTTCGTGAGTAGTCTTAACGGACAACTCTCTCTGCTCCTAGAAAAAAGGGGCCAAAGACCATAGGGAGGTGAAAAAATCAATGGAAAATACGAAGTATGAAATTTTGTACATTATTCGTCCTGACATTGATGAAGAAGCAAAAACAGCTTTAGTAGACCGTTTCGATACTATTATTACTGATAATGGTGCTGAAGTGATTGAATCTAAAGACTGGGAAAAACGTCGTTTTGCGTATGAAATGAACGGATACCGCGAGGGCATCTATCACATCGTTAACGTTTCTTCTCCATCAACTGCAGATGCGGTCGCAGATGCGGTCAATGAATTTAACCGTCGTGCAAGAATCAGCAACGATATCATTCGTCATATGATTGTGAAAGAAGAAGAATAACGTGTTTCACATGAAACAATAACGATGAGGAGATGGTAATTTTGATTAACAACGTTGTACTAGTAGGAAGATTGACAAAAGACCCTGATTTACGTTATACCTCCAATGGCGTAGCAGTTGCTACTTTTACCTTAGCTGTGAATCGTACTTTTACGAATCAAAATGGTGAAAGAGAAGCAGATTTTATTAACTGTGTCATTTGGAGAAAGGCTGCGGAAAATCTTGCAAATTTGGGACGTAAGGGCGCTTTAATTGGCGCCACTGGAAGAATTCAGACAAGGAATTACGAAAATCAACAAGGACAACGTGTTTTTGTAACTGAAGTTGTGGCAGAAAATTTCCAACTATTGGAACCTCGTTCTGTTAGTGAGCAACGTCGTTCTGCTGATGATAATAATTCTGGCGGCAAACAATCGAACTTTGGGAACAGTTATAATCAAACACAAACATCTCAAACTCCTGAAACACCTAATTTTGATCGTGATAACAACGATCCTTTTGGCGGATCATCAATTGATATTTCAGATGATGATTTACCATTCTAATAAATTGATAGGAGGGAAATAGAATGGCTCAACAAAGAAGAGGCGGACGTAGACGTCGTAAAGTAGACTATCTTGCAGCAAATCACATTGAACATGTGGATTATAAAGATATTGAATTATTAAAAAGATTTATTTCCGAACGTGGTAAGATTTTACCTCGTCGTGTCACAGGTACTGGTGCAAAAAACCAACGTAAGTTGACAATTGCTATCAAGCGTGCACGTATTATGGGCTTGCTACCTTTCGTAAATGATGAAATGTAAAAATATAAAAAGTTGATCCGGATGACTATCTTGTCATTCGGTTTTTTTATCATCTATCTTATTTCTGTAAATCGCATAATTAGGTACTTTATGATAAAATGGAAAAGAATGAGAATGTCTAGATCAAAATATTTATTGTAAAAGTTAAGCAATGATTTAATTTTGCTAGTTGGATTTGAAATTATAAGGAGCCCTGTCTATGACTGTGATCGGCATTATTTCTTTGGATAATTATGACGATATCATTGATAAAATGGATGATAAAAATATTTCTTTATTGAATACCTTAGTGACAACAATGATTTCTGACTGGGCAAATGAGTATCATATTTTTTACAAACGAGTAAATACGGATCGCTATTTTTTTGTCGCTAGTATGAATGAATTTGAACAGATTAAAGATAAAAAATTTGATATTTTACAACGACTAAAAGAATCGAATACAAATAGTGAATTTGTGCTAACGATGAGTATGGGAGTAGCATATGGTCATAGCTCGATGGAAAAAATAGGTGAAGTTGCGCAAAACAATTTAGATATGGCCTTAGCACGAGGTGGCGATCAAGTTGTATTAAAAGATGCTGACTCGCAAGCAAAGCCACAATTTTTTGGTGGGCAAACAGAAGGCACCATTCGCCGAACGCGGACACGTTCACGAGCAATGAGCACTTCTTTAAAGAAAATTTTTTCTGAAAACAAAAAGATTTTTATTATGGGACATCGTTATCCAGATATGGACGCCATTGGTAGTGCTTTTGGTGTAGCTGCTTTAGCGCAATTTAATCAAAAAGAATGCTATGTGATCATTGAACAAGAGGAAGTAACAGAAGATACGCAACGTTGTTTAACAGAAATAAACAAACACGCTGAAATAGCTAAGTTGATCATTTCTGGAAAAAAGGCATTGGAGTATATTGACGATGATAGTGTGTTGGTTATGGTGGATTATAATCGACCGTCGCTTTCTATTTCAAAAGAAGCCTTTGCAGCCTTTGATAAAATTATGATTATTGACCATCATCGACGTGGTGAGGAGTTTCCAGAACATCCTTTACTTACTTATGTTGAGCCTGCTTCGTCTTCAGCAAGTGAGTTAGTAGCAGAATTGATCCAATTTCAATCAAATAAACGAAAAAAAGTACCTAAATTTATTGCTGGTTTATTATTATCAGGGATTTATGTCGATACGAAGAGCTTTTTTACTCGAACAACAGCACAAACTTTTCAAACGGCAAGTTATTTAAAAAGTCATGGTGCTGATTTGACATTGGTACGCTATTTGTTGAGTTCAGATTTAAATTCCTATCTACAAATGAGTGAACTGGTAGCACGTAGTGAATATATAACCAAAAATATCGTTGTAGCAGTAGCTTCTGAAAATGAAATTTATGATAATGTCACAGCATCTAAGGCAGCAGATACTTTATTGTCTATGAATGATATCGAGGCAGCCTTTGTCATAACCAAACAGTTTGAACATGAAATTTCTATCAACGCAAGAAGTTCTGGTGGTGTAAATGTTCAACGGATTATGGAAAAATTGGGTGGCGGTGGTCACTTCAGTAACGCTGCAACTCAAATTAAAGATCAGTCAATTAAAGAAGTACAAAAAAATTTAATTAATGAGTTAAAAAAATTAGATGACAAGGAGTGAGAAAACGATGAAAGTTATTTTCTTACAAGATGTAAAGGGAAAAGGAAAAAAAGGGGAAGTGAAAAATGTTCCCAATGGTTATGCGCAAAATTATTTAATCAAAAATAACTTAGCTAAAGAAGCAAACCAAAAGAATGTAGCTGCAATGCGCGGTAAAGAACAAGCGCAAGAAAAAGAAGAAGCTGAACAACTACAAGAAGCTCAAAAAATAAAAGATGATTTAGAAGATGAAAAAACAGTAGTCGAGATTACCGCTAAAGCTGGTGAAGATGGTCGTCTTTTTGGTTCAGTACCCTCTAAACAAATTGCACAAGCTTTAAAAAGCCAATATAATATTAAAGTGGATAAAAGAAAAATTGAATTAAAAGAACCTATTCGCTCAATGGGGTATACAAACGTAGCGGTTAAGTTGCATCCTGAAGTAACAGGCACTATTAGAGTACATGTAGTCGAAGAATAAGAAGAGGCAGGTCTGGAAATGAGCAGATCTGCCTTGCGTTTTCAAAAGAATATTCGTATGTTTTTGAACGAAGGTATTTAGGAGAAAAAATTATGAACGAAGTTTGGCAAGATCGTGTCCCACCACAAGATATAGAAGCAGAACAAGCTGTATTGGGTGCCATTTTTCTTGATTCGGATGCGATTATTGAAGCAATGGAACTGTTAGAACCCAGCAGTTTTTATCGTAGGAGTCACCAAATTATTTTTCAATGTATGTATCAGCTTAATGAACGTAACGAAGCGATTGATCTAATTACTTTAAAAGCTGAAATTGAAAAAACAAATGATTTAGAAGACGTCGGTGGTATCAGTTATTTAACCGAATTAAGTCAAGTTTCACCTACTTCATCAAGTGTCTCTTATTATGCTAAGATTGTTGATGATAAAGCAACTTTACGGCAGTTGATTCAAACAGCCAATAAAATCGTAAGTAGTGGTTTTGAACAAAATGAAAATGTACAGGAAATTGTAGAAGATGCAGAAAAAAGCATCATGGAAGTTTCTGAGAAAAGAAACAGTAATGGTTTCCAATCAATTGCAGATGTTTTAAACCAAACTATCGAAAATATAGACGAATTGGCTCAAAATAATGAAGAAATCACTGGTTTACCTACGGGCTATCAAGCATTGGATAAAATGACGGCTGGTTTACAAAAAGATGAACTGTTGATTATTGCAGCCCGTCCTGCAGTAGGGAAAACCGCTTTTGCTTTAAATATTGCTCAAAATGTGGGCACAAAAACCGATAATACGGTAGCTATTTTTAGTTTGGAAATGGGTGCTGAATCCTTAGTTAGTCGGATGCTTTGTGCAGAAGGCTCCATTGATGCAAGTCACTTACGTACTGGGCAATTGACAGATGAAGAATGGCGTAATTTGATCGTAGCAATGGGTAGCTTATCTAAAGCGAGTATTTATATCGATGACACACCGGGAATCAAGGTTTCTGAGATCCGGGCACGTTGTCGAAAATTAGCCCAAGAAAAAGGGAATCTGGGCTTGATTTTAATCGACTATCTGCAATTGATTGAGGGTTCTGGTAGAGAAAGTCGGCAACAAGAAGTGTCGGAAATTTCTCGTCAGTTAAAAAAATTGGCAAAAGAATTAAACGTTCCAGTTGTAGCTCTTTCACAATTATCTCGTGGCGTGGAACAAAGACAAGATAAAAGACCGGTTTTAAGTGACATTCGTGAGTCAGGTTCGATCGAACAAGATGCTGATATTGTAGCCTTCTTATATCGTGATGACTATTATCAACGTGAAAATGATGAAGAGGAAGAAGAAGAAGCAGCTAATGACAATGTCATTGAAGTTATTATTGAAAAGAATCGGAATGGTGCACGAGGGACTGTCGAGTTATTATTTATCAAAGAATATAACAAATTTTCTTCTCTTTCACCGCGAACAGCATTTGAGTGATCACCTACCTATACCAATTTATATACGTAAAGAATGTTAGTTGTAAGTTTTTTTTAATAAAAAGGCTTGCAACTATTTTTATTAACTTGTATTGTATTTATATACAACAATACCAATTTTACTTTTTGAGGGAGCGTATATAAATGTCAGAAGTAAACTATTATAGTTTGTTAAAGGAAAATTTTGAAAATAAAGAAAATGTAATCACTGAACTCATCAATTTAGAAGCGATTTTACATTTACCGAAAGGAACTGAACATTTTATTAGCGATGTACATGGCGAATATGATGCATTTGATCATGTCTTACGCAATGGGTCTGGAAGTGTTAAAGAAAAATTGGCCGAATGCTTAGATAAAAAAGCAGTGGATATTGATGAATTGGCTACTTTAATTTATTATCCAGAAGAAAAAATTGGGTTAGAAAAAGAAAGTAAAACACAAGAAGAAGTAAAAAAATGGTACGCGCAGCAAATTCAATTATTGATCATTGTCGTTAATTATACTAGTCGTAAATATACCCGCTCAAAAGTCCATAAAGCATTACCTTCTCGTTTTAGCTATGTTATCGAGGAATTACTGACAGAAAAACAACAAGAAAGTGATAAACAAGCTTATATTCAAGCGATTATAGATAATATTATCCAGCTAAGGCAAGCAGCCCCCTTAATAAGTGCTTTATGTTATGTCATTCAACGTTTTGTTGTAGATCATTTACATGTTGTGGGAGATATTTATGACCGAGGACCAGCACCAGACATGATTATGGAACGTTTAATTCATTATCATTCAGTGGATATTCAATGGGGAAATCATGATATTATTTGGTTGGCAAGTATGGCCGGTTCACCACTTGCGCTTATTAATGTTTTACGTATTTGTGCAAGATATGGAAACTTAGCAATTATCGAGGATCGTTATGGCGTTAATTTACGGCCTTTAGTAGAGTATAGCCATAAATATTACTCGGTACTAGATAAGTTTTCCCCTAAATTAGAGGATGAAACAGATTTTTCTGCTGCGGAAAAAGATAGTCTGAATAAAATTCAGCAAGCAACAGCTATATTACAGTTTAAATTAGAAGGTCAATTGATCAAACGTCGTCCAGAATTTCTCATGGATGAAAGAAGTATGCTAGATTTTATTAATTATAGTGACTCAACAATAAATCTTCAGGGTAAAACTTATCCATTAGTTGACTTTAACGGACCTACAATTGATCCTAATCATCCTTGTGAGTTGACAAAGGAAGAAGAAGAGCTAGTAAAAAATTTGTTACTATCATTTCAAAACTCTGAACCTTTACGACGTCATATGGATTTTTTGATGGAAAAAGGGAATATGTATTTATGTTATAATGGGAATTTATTACTTCACGGTTGTATCCCGCTTCATCAAAATGGAGATTTTAAATCACTGAGAATTGGACAAACACATTATTCCGGTAAAAGCTTGCTAGATTTTTTTGAGGCACAAATCCGATATAGCTATGCACATCCGGAGCTTTCTAATGATTTTTCGACTGATTTGTTATGGTATTTATGGACAGGAGAGTGTTCTTCTTTATTTGGTAAAAAAGTTATGGCAACTTTTGAACGTTATTATATTGAAGACAAACAAACCCATCATGAAGAAAAAAACGCCTATTATCGGTTAAGAAATCAAGAAGCCATTTGTCAAGAGATACTAAAAGACTTTGATTTGCCGATAACAGGACATATTATTAATGGACATACGCCAGTAAAAGCAAATCAGGGAGAAAATCCGATTAAAGCGAATGGACGAATGCTAGTCATTGATGGTGGTTTTGCTAAAAGTTACCAAAAAGAAACTGGCTTAGCTGGTTATACCTTATTATCAAATAGTTATGGACTGCAATTGGTAGCACACCAACCATTTTCTTCGGTAAAAGAATCTGTTGAACAACAAAAAGATATACTATCAACAAAAAGGTTAGTAGAACGTGTCGAAAATCGTACAAGGGTATCGCAAACCAATATTGGGAAGAAATTGATGCAGGAAAAAAAGGCCCTTGAAACATTATACGAAAACTATGATTTTTATTAAAATCATAGTTTTTTTCGTTTTTTATAAGTTATTTTTATCATTTTTTTGTTAACGTTCGTGTTTTGGCTAATGATAAAAGTTTTAAAAGTTAATTATTCGATTCTTTCATTGTAATGATAGTGGGAAGTTGGTACAATAATTCAGGAATGAAAAACAGTAATCGATAAGTTAGGCCGTTGCTGTTTATTTTTTGTTTACTAAATAGACCAAAAAGAAAGAGGTATCCATATGTCTTCAGTAGTAGTTGTAGGAACACAATGGGGCGATGAAGGAAAAGGAAAAATCACTGATTTTTTGAGTGAAAATGCAGAAGTGATCGCACGTTATCAAGGTGGCGACAATGCCGGACATACGATTAAGTTTGATGATGTGACTTATAAGCTGCATCTAATTCCTTCTGGTATTTTTTATAAAGAAAAAACTAGCGTTATCGGAAATGGCGTAGTGGTAAATCCAAAATCACTTGTAGAAGAGTTGAACTATCTAAAAGAACATGGTGTATCAACAGAAAATTTACGAATCTCTGATCGTGCACATGTGATTTTGCCATATCATATCAAGTTAGATCAATTGCAAGAAGATGCTAAAGGCACTGATAAAATCGGTACGACAATTAAAGGGATTGGACCTGCTTATATGGATAAAGCAGCTCGTGTTGGTATAAGAGTCGCTGATTTGCTAGATAAGGATATCTTTAGTGAACGTTTGAAAATTAATTTAGCAGACAAAAATAGACAATTTGAAAAAATGTATGATGATCATGCAATGGCTTTTGAGGATATTTTTGAAGAATTCTATGAGTACGGTCAACAAATCAAGCAATATGTAACAGATACCTCTGTCATTTTAAACGATGCTTTGGACCGTGGAAAACGCGTACTGTTTGAAGGAGCGCAAGGCGTGATGTTGGATCTTGATCAAGGAACCTATCCTTTTGTTACCTCGTCAAATCCAGTTGCTGGAGGCGTGACGATTGGTAGTGGTGTGGGTCCTTCTAAGATCGATAAAGTTGTGGGTGTATGTAAAGCTTATACTTCACGTGTAGGTGATGGTCCTTTTCCTACAGAATTATTCGATGAAGTAGGCGATCAAATTAGAAAAGTAGGACATGAATACGGGACAACGACAGGACGTCCTCGTCGTGTTGGTTGGTTTGATTCTGTAGTAATGCGTCATTCGCGTCGAGTTTCTGGTATTACCAATTTATCATTAAACTGTGTGGATGTGTTAAGTGGTCTAGATACTGTGAAAATCTGTACGGCTTATGAATTAGATGGTAAGTTAATTTATCATTACCCTGCTAGTCTAAAAGAATTAAACCGGTGTAAGCCTGTTTATGAAGAATTGCCTGGTTGGTCAGAAGATGTGACAAATTGTAAAACATTGGAAGAATTGCCGGAAAATGCACGAAATTATCTTCGTCGAATTTCAGAACTTGTAGGGGTAAGAATTTCTACTTTTTCAGTAGGACCCGATCGGAATCAAACAAACATTTTAGAAAGTGTTTGGTCACAAATTTAAAATAACTTAAAAAAACATCAGAGAAAATTTCTGATGTTTTTTTATAAACGTAAAAAGCTTAATTTATTTGAGAATATAAGGTATAATAAAGAAAAGTTAATGCCAAAGGAGCGAGAATATGTTTCAAATTATAACAGATGCCTGCTGCGATCTATCGGCGGACTTGTTAGATAAGGAAAAAATTGCTTGTATCCCTATGTTTGTTGAGTTAGAGGGGAAAGAATATACTGACGATCTTGGAAGAACTTTTGATGATTCATGGTTTTTAGATCAATTAAAAGAAAATAAACACCCAAAAACTACACAAATCAATGTTGACAGGTATATGAATTTTTTTAGACCTTATGCTAAAAAAGGGATATCTATTTTATACGTCGGCTTTTCATCAGGCTTAAGCGGCTCTTATGAAAGCAGTCTAAATGCCATTGAGTTATTAAAAGAAGAATATCCAGATTTTACAGTTACTAGCTTTGATACAAAAACTGCTAGTTTGGGCCTGGGTATGTTGGTTATGGAAGCAGCGCGTTTACAAAAAGAAGGTAGGAGCTTAGAAGAGACCGTTCAATGGCTAGATATATGCAAAGAGCATTTGCGTTTCTGGTTTACTGTTGATGATTTGAAACATTTGGTGCATGGCGGTAGAGTAAGCAAAACACAAGCAGCGATCGGTGGTTTGTTAAATATTAAACCCATTCTTAATGTAGATGAAAAAGGCCAGTTACAAAGTGTTGATAAAGTGCATGGACGTAAAAAAGCTTTGCAGAGAATGGTGGATGAAACAATTGCAGACCTGGATTTAACTATAGTTAACCATTTTTATATTGCTTATAGTGGGGATGAAAAAGCCTTAGAAAAAGTTAGTAAACAGTTAAAACAATACTACCCTGAAACACCAATTACACGCTTTCCTTTAGGACCTACGATTGCTAGTCATACAGGTTACGGGTGTATCGCATTATTTTCAATGGGAAAAACAAAAAGATTTTAAAAAACAAGCCTCTCCAATTTTTATTTGAAGGGGCTTGTTTTACTTTTATCGCATAATTAAGCATACAGTTGGTCTACACGTTCTTGTACGGCTTCATTTTCTAAGAATTCATCATAAGTAGTATCCATACGGTCAACGACACCTTGGTCTGAAACTACAATGACACGATTGGCTAATGTTTGTATAAATTCATGGTCGTGAGAAGTAAAAAGCAATGAACCTTTAAAGTCTATTAGACCGTTATTTAATGCTGTGATCGATTCTAGATCCAAATGGTTTGTCGGGTCGTCTAAAAGTAATACATTAGCTTTAGTCAGCATAAGTTTAGATAATAAACAACGAACTTTTTCACCACCAGAAAGGACATTAACTTTCTTATTAACTTCTTCACCAGAAAATAACATTCTTCCTAAGAAGCTTCGTAAAAAGGTATTATCATCTTCTTCTTTGTCCGCATATTGACGTAACCATTCTAAAATTGTTAGATTGCTATCAAATTCATTACTAGCATCTTTTGGCATATAAGCTTGGCTTGTTGTAACGCCCCAACGTACAGTACCTGTATCAGGCTTAGTATATCCGGTAATGACATTTAATAAAGTGGTAGTTGCAATGTCATCTTTAGCCATAAAAGCAACTTTATCATTTTTATTTAATGTAAAGGAAATGTTGTCTAAAATTTTCTTACCATCGATTGTGACACTAACATTTTCTACTTGTAATAAGTCATTACCAATTTCACGTTCGGGTTTAAAACTGATAAAAGGATAACGACGAGAAGAAGGCTGAATATCATCTAAAGTAATTTTATCCAACATTTTCTTACGTGATGTTGCTTGTTTTGATTTTGAAGCATTTGCACTAAAACGAGCAATAAATTCTTGTAATTCTTTGATCTGTTCTTCTTTTTTAGCATTGGCTTGTTGTTGCAGTTTTGTAGCTAATTGGCTGGATTCTAACCAAAAATCATAGTTACCGACGTACAATTTAATTTTTCCATAGTCTAAATCTGCCATATGGGTACATACTTTATTTAAAAAGTGACGATCATGAGATACGACAATTACAGTGTTTTCAAAGTTAATCAAAAATTCTTCTAACCAATTGATTGATGGAATATCCAAACCATTTGTCGGCTCATCAAGCAACAAGACATCTGGTTTGCCAAATAGTGCTTGGGCTAGCAATACTTTTACTTTTTGTCCTTCAGTCAATTCACTCATCTGAACTTGATGCAATGCATCAGGGATATTTAATCCTTGTAAAAGGACAGCTGCTTCTGATTCAGCTTCCCATCCATTTAATTCGGCGAACTCAGTTTCTAATTCTGCGGCGTGTATACCATCTTCATCAGTGAAATCTTCTTTCATATACACTGCGTCTTTTTCTTTCATTACATCATATAAACGTTTGTGTCCCATAATAACAGTTTCGATCACCGGAAACTGTTCGTAATCAAAGTGATTTTGTTTTAGTACAGCCATCCGTTCATCAGGGCCCATGCTAACTGTTCCTGTGGATGGTTCGATTTCCCCTGATAAGATCTTTAAGAAAGTAGACTTACCGGCGCCATTAGCACCGATTAAGCCGTAGCAGTTTTCAGGAGTAAATTTTAAATTCACGTCATCAAAAAGTTTGCGACCGGAAAAGTGCAAACTTACATTATTTACAGTAATCAATAAATTTCCTCGCTTTTTTCGTATTGGCCATTGTGGTCCTCAAGTTATTATAGCGATGAAACTGAAGTGTTTCAAGTCTATAAGTTAGATAACACGATTTTACAACTAGTCTTAATATCTTATTAAAAAAGAACGAACAATTTATTTGTTCGCTCCTTTTATCATCTTCTTGGTCTTTTCCCTCTCTTATTTGTTAACCAGTAAATGACACCGCCAATGATTAATAGCGGAATACCAAATTTAAAAACAAGATATAAAACGCCTGAAGCTAAAGATAAGAGTATTTGCAGTATTAAACTAGCTAAGACCAATACGCCAATGATGATTAGAATATTTAAGAAATTCGAACGGCTTCTCATAATATGTCCCTCCTATTTTTCATACTAAGGATAGCAAAATTTTTCTAGGTTTACATCCGCCTCAAGCAGTAATTTTATTGAAAAACGATCTAAGGAGAAACGCTATATGAATAACAATTTAAAAAATATACCTATTCATAAGTTTATTATATCGCTTTAAACTTGATGTTTCACGTGAAACTTACGCTCTAGTCTGGCCATCGCCATAAATAATATATTTTATACTTGTTAAGGCTTCTAATCCCATAGGGCCTCTTGCATGTAATTTTTGTGTAGAAATACCAATCTCAGCGCCAAAACCAAAAACGAAACCGTCAGTAAAACGAGTAGAAGCATTAACATAGACCGCTGCTGCGTCCACTTCATTTAGGAACATTTGCGCAGTAAAATAATTATCGGTTACGATAGCTTCTGAATGTTTTGTATTGTATCGATTGATATGGGAAATAGCTTCCTCAGCAGAGTCCACTACCTTTATAGCTAAGATATAATCTAGAAATTCAGTGGACCAGTCTTCTTCTGTTGCTAAAGTTGCAGAAGGAAGGTAATCACTAGCGATTTCGTCTGCTCGTAGTTCAATACCAAGTTCTATTAAGCGTTCTTCTATTGCTGGTAAAAAGAAGGCGGCCACTTCTTTATGAATCAGCAGCGTTTCACATGCATTACAAACAGAAGGACGCTGTGCCTTGGCATTGGCTACGATATCTGTTGCCATATTTACTTGGGCGTCTTTATCAATGTAGATATGATTATTACCTGTACCTGTTTCAATAACGGGTACTTTTGCATTTTCTTTGACATGCTTGATTAAGCCTTCTCCACCTCTAGGGATCAAGAGGTCTAGAAAATCAGTTAATTGCATCATTTCATTAGCCGTTTCATGTGTTGTATCATCGATAAATTGAATTGCGTGAGAAGAGAACTGACTTTCTTCTAATGCTTCTTGTAAGATACTGACTAGTAATTGGTTAGAATAAAAACTTTCCTTACCACCTCGTAAAATAACGGCGTTGCCCGACTTAAAACATAAACTAGCTGCATCAGTTGTTACGTTAGGACGCGATTCATAGATGATGCCAATAACGCCGATAGGCACTTGTTTTTGTCCAATTGTCAAACCTTCTTCGTTTTTCCACATATGTTTAATAGTGCCAATTGGATCGTTTAATTGAATGACCTGACGTATGCCTTCAGCCATCGCTTTAATTCGTTCTTCAGTTAGACGTAAGCGATCTTTCATTACCTCTTTTATCCCATTTTCATCTGCTTGTTCAAGATCTTGTTGATTGGCTTGTAAGATCTCTTCTGTATTATTTTCGATAGCCAAAGCCATATTTTCCAAGAGTTGATTTTTTTCTTTTGTATCTAAAAGAGCTAATTGAGTAGCTGCTTCTTTTGCTTGTTGTCCTAATGTTTGTAAATCTGTCAAAATGATTCCCCCTTAAACAAAGTACCGACCTCTGCACCATTTAAAATATCAAAAATAATCTTAGGCCGTTTACCGTTTGCTAATACCATACTACCATTTACATCTAAAACGCGTTTGGCTGCTTTAAGTTTACTAGACATGCCGCCTGTGCCAAACTGATTGTTACTACCGCCTGCTTGTTTCATTAACTCGTCATCAATTTTTGTAATTCGACGATGAAGTTTTGCTTGTTTATTTTTCAAAGGATTATCAGAATAAAAACCGTCAATATCTGAGAGCATAATGAGTAACTCAGCCCGCATTAATTCACTAACAATCGTTGAAAGCCGGTCGTTATCTCCAAACTTTGTTAAATGATCCAACTCATCAACTGCTACCGTATCGTTTTCGTTAATAATAGGGATGATTCCCATAGCCAGCAGTTCTTCTAAGGTATTTATTACATTATTACGGCTTTCAGGATACTCTACAATATCTCTTGTTAAAAGAATTTGAGCCGTTTGTTGGCTGTATACTTGAAAACGTTGGTTATAAATATTCATTAATTCTGCTTGCCCCACAGCTGCTACGGCTTGTTGTTGTGGAATCGAAAAGGGTCGCTGGTTTAACTGCAGTTGGTTTAATCCTATACCGATAGCACCAGAAGAAACCAAAATAACCTCTTTTCCTTGATTCTGCAAATCAGTCAATACAAAAGCTAATTCATCAATACTAGCTAAATTTATATTGCCGTTTGGATAAATCAAGGTTGTTGTCCCCACTTTGATTACGATACGCTTTGCCTCTGTAATTTCCTTGCACATAATTTTCTCCATTTTTCTTTGGTTACTATCTATTGTACTAACAAATAAGCTTTTCGTCATTTATTATACAAAAAATATTAGAGAAAGTTTAGATTCGAAACTTCTTTACTGAATATTCGAAAGATTCAGAAAAACAATTGATATGCAGGTACTGTGGTGTTAGTTTATTGAATAATAAACTAAACGAATGTTATTTGAGTTTGTGTAGCTTTAATAATTGGAAAAGTCAGAAAAATCAAATAGCTTTGTTTGTTTATAACAAATTGGAGATGAATATATGTCAACATATGAAGAACTAATGGAAAAAGACGAAAAATATTTTGCCAAAGCAGGAAGAATTTCTTACTATCCGTTATTAATCGATCACGCTAAGGGTGCTAGTCTAGTAGATTTAGAGGGAAAAGAATATATTGATTTATTATCTAGTGCCAGCGCAATTAATGTGGGGCACTCACCAAAAAGAGTTACTGACGCAATCCAGGAACAAGCAGATAAAATGATTCATTATACACCAGCTTATATGTATCATGAACCTGCAATTGAACTGGCGGAGAAATTATGTAAAATCACACCTGGTAAGTTTGCAAAAAAAGCAACTTTTGGTTTAACTGGCTCTGATGCATGTGATGGGATAATGAAATATGCACGAGCTTATACAGGTCGACCTAATGTTGTTACTTTTCAAAATGCTTACCATGGTTCTACTTATGGCGCTATCTCAATGTCAGCGATCAATGTAAAAATGCGCGCTAAAATGGGTCCATTTGTAGCTAATGTTGAACATATACCATTTCCTGATAACTATCGAGGAATGTATGGGCAAACAGAATCTAATTCGATTGAAGAATATTTAGCGCCATTTAAACAAATGATGGAGACTTACTTGCCAGCAGAAGAGATCGCTTGTGTTGTTATCGAAACATTACAAGGAGACGGTGGTTTGTTAGAACCTGTGCCGGGTTACTTTAAAGTTTTGTATGACCTTTGTCATAGTCATGGTATTTTATTTGCTGTAGATGATGTGCAACAAGGACTGGGACGAACAGGGACTTGGTGTTCAACAGAACATTTTGGCGTGGAGGCAGATTTAGTTGCTTATGGAAAGTCCTTAGCCGGAGGAATGCCTTTATCGGCGATAGTAGGTCGTAAAGAAATTATGGATAGTTTAGAAGTGCCAGCTCATATATTTACAACTGCGGCTAATCCAGTCTGTTGTGCTGCTTCTTTAGCAACCATAGCTATGATTGAAGAAGATAATCTTTTGCAAGAAAGTACACGCAAAGGTGAAATTGCTAAAAATCGGATGAAAAAATGGCAAGAAGATTACACATTTATTGGCGATGTTCGCGGCCTAGGTTTATCACTAGGTATTGATATTGTGACAGATAAAAAAAGTAAAACAAAAGATGCTCAAGCGGCTTTAAAAATCTGTAACCGTCTATTTGAAAGAGGGGCTGTTTTAATTGCTATTGGTAAAAGTGTTTTGCGTTTTCAACCGCCTTTAGTTATTACTGAGCAAGAATTAATAAAAGCTTTGGACTTAATTGAGGAAACGATGAATGAACTGGCGGCAGGAAAATTAGATGATTATGATGTATCTGGTCAGGGTTGGTAAATTCTATCAGTAATTGGTAGTTAGAAAGGTTGGTAGGTGTATGAGACAGTTTAAGATCGCTATGGCTTTTACAGGCATCATTATTGGTGCAGGATTTGCTTCAGGGCAGGAAATGCTACAATATTTTACTAGTTTTGGCATTTGGGGAATTGTAGGAACGATAGCTTCTGTTTTTATTTTTGGTTTCTTTGGTTTTGTTATTGTGGATATGGGCCATTTTTTCAAAGCATATTCTCATCGTGATGTATTAAGCAATGTTGCTTCACCGCTTGTTAATCGTATAATAGATATCTTTTTATTATTAACATTATTTGGAATTGGCGTTGTAATGGTAGCAGGCGCCGGTAGTAATTTAAATCAACAATTTGGTTGGCCTGTTTGGATAGGAAATTTAATTTGTGTGGCCCTAGTTTTTTTGGTGGGAATGATGAACACCGAAAAAGTCGTGGGGGCTATTGGAGCAATCGCCCCTTTTTTAATTGCTTTAGTTGTTATTATTAGTTTTCGTTCACTTTCAACAGCAGATTGGGACATTGCTGCTATGAATGCAGACGCGTTAAATTTAACTTCTCCCTTGCCTAATTGGTGGGTCAGTGCGTTAAACTATGCTTCAGTAAACTTAACTACAGGTGTTGCAACAGCCTTTCTTTTAGGTGGAGTAGAAAAAGATAAAAAAGTTGCACGGCGTGGTGGATTGATTGGTGGCATCGTGGTTGGCTGTCTAATTGTTTTAATTAATTTAACTTTATTTGCAACTTCTGCCCAAGTAGCTAGTTTTGACCTACCGATGCTTCAAATGGCACGTTTGATTCAACCATGGGTTGGCTTTATTATGTCAATTTTGATTTTCTTTGAAATTTGGAATACAGCAATGAGCGTTTTATATTCATTTTCAACTAGCTTTATTAACCCTAATAAAAAGAACTTTCGTTATCTATTGCTAGTCACTTCAGTGGCAGCTTTAGCATTAAGTTTTGGAGGATTTACAAATGTTATAGGGTTTGTTTATCCAGCAGTTGGTTATGGTGGTTTTATTATTCTGGGGATTTTTGTATATTCCTGGTATAAATTTTGTATCAAACAAAAAAATTATCAAGAAAAAGCATCAGTTGAACCAACAGAAGAATAGTCAAAAAGAAAGCTAGAGACATTTTGCCTCCAGCTTTCTTTTTTTATTATGATTTATATTGTTCTGTATCGTCCCAAGTTTGTACAGTTTCAGCTTTGATTGCATTATGCCAGTCAAACTCATCATACCAAATCGTATGTTTCTTTTGGTCCATTTCTTGAATTTTTTGAACATCTTCATCAGATAACTCGAAATCAGCAATTTGGCTATTTTCAATAATACGTTTTTGATGAGTAGATTTCGGAATGGTGATAACATCTTGTTGGTAATTCCAACGTAGAATAATTTGAGCAGCAGTCTTATTGTATTTTTCTGCCAATTGATTGATAGTTGGGTCATTTAATGCTTCACCGCCACCTAGTGGAGACCAGGCTTCTAATTGTATGCCAGTCATTCTTGCCATTTCGTGAATTTCTTTTTCTTGATTTAATGGATTGTATTCCATCTGGTTAACTGCTGGAGTAATGCTAGCATGATCAAGCAAGTCTTGTAAACGTTCATTATCAAAATTAGAAATTCCAATAGCTCGGATTAGACCATCTTTATACAATTTTTCCAAAGCATGCCAAGTGTCAATATAACGACCATCCACTGGCCAATGAATCAAATATAGATCGATGTAAGTTAATTGTAATTCATGCAATGTATCATAAAAAGCACGTATCGTTGAATCATAGCCAGTGTCTCCGTTAAATACCTTTGTTGTAATAAATAAATCTTTTCGATTGCCGCCGGTTTCTTTTAAACCTTCACGGATTCCTTTGCCAACGCCAGCTTGATTACCATATTCTTTAGCAGTATCGATCAAACGGTAACCATTTTTGATTGCTTCGGTAACTGAGTTTTGTGCAGTATGATTGTCTGTTTGCCATACTCCTAAACCAAAATAGGGCATTTTTACCCCATTATTTAAAGTGGTCGTTTCATCTAAAATGCTTTTTGTCATTTATGTGATACCTGCCTTTCTTTTTTACTTAATTTTATCCTAACGCGTTGACTGAAAACTTGCAAAGATAAGCTTGTTTTATGAAAAACAAATGCATTTTGTTGCTGTGAATCACTACGACTCAGCGACCAAAGGGAGCTGAGAGTAGCTGATGAACAGTACTAGAGCGAGCGGAAGCGAGGTGTAGTGTCCGAAGTAATTCTTGAGAAATTTTTAGAAAACAATAAGACATTCAGTTTTTTTGTCGAGATATGGTAAAATAGGCATAGTCTTTATGGAGGTTTTTTATGGAAAAAAGAGGATTTGAAGTAGTGACAGATTACAAAGAAATGGAAATTCATTTACCACAACGAGCGACCCATCATTCTGCCGGATACGACTTTGAAGCTGCAGAAGAGGTGGTGATCCCAAGTATTTGGAAACAGCTTTTAACAAGAAAAATCAATGACAATACAACAACAGAAAAAAATATTAAACCTGTTTTGGTGCCTACAGGTATCAAGGCGTATATGATGGAAGATGAATTTTTACAACTGGCAAATCGGTCCAGTAATCCATTAAAACGTTTTTTACTTGTGGCAAACGGTGTAGGTGTTATTGATAGTGATTATTATAACAATTCAGAAAACGAGGGGCATATTATGTTTCAGTTTTCTAACTTTGGTTTAAAAGATAGAGTAATAAAAAAAGGGGAACGAATCGGCCAAGGGATTTTCTTACCGTTTTTAAAGGCGGATCAGGATCAAACGTCTCATGACCGTACAGGTGGACTAGGTTCATCTGACTAAGTAAAATAAAAAGAAGGGAAAATATGGCAAAAAAGGTAAAAACACAATTTGAATGTCAAAATTGCGGTTATATTTCGCCTAGATACCTAGGTAAATGTCCTAATTGTGGTAGTTGGAATTCGATGGTAGAAGAAAAACTACAAGATACTACTGATCGTAGAAGTCGAACGACACTAACTGGGACAAAAATGCAGCCGACACTTTTAAAAGATGTTGTTCCTAAAAAAGAGCCGCGAGTAAAGACATCTCTAGATGAATTGAACCGTGTCTTAGGTGGAGGTGTGGTTCCAGGATCGATGATCCTATTAGGCGGAGACCCTGGGATTGGTAAATCTACCTTGCTTTTACAAGTATCGCAACAGTTAGCAGCAACTGGTGGAACAGTACTTTATGTCTCCGGAGAAGAAAGTGCAGAACAAATCAAATTACGAGCTCAGCGTTTAGGCGATGCCGAAAATGATTTTTATTTATTTGCTGAAACTGATATGCAAGATATCCGAGAAACAATCGAAAAGTTGCAGCCTGATTACGTGATCATTGATTCCATTCAAACGATGACACAACCAGATATATCAAGTGTGGCCGGAAGTGTTAGTCAAGTTCGGGAAACTACGGCCGAGTTATTAAAAATCGCTAAATCAAACGAAATTGCCGTTTTTGTGGTCGGCCATGTGACGAAAGAAGGTTCTATCGCTGGGCCTCGTATGCTAGAGCATATGGTTGATACAGTACTGTATTTTGAAGGAGATAAGTATCAAAGTTTTCGTATATTACGGGCAGTAAAAAATCGTTTCGGTTCGACCAATGAGATCGGTATTTTTGAAATGTATGAACAGGGTCTCAAAGAAGTAAGTAATCCTTCGCAAGTTTTTTTAGAAGAACGATTAGAAGGAACTAGCGGATCTGCCATTGTAGTTGCGATGGAAGGAACGCGTCCTATTCTAGTGGAGATACAAGCTTTAGTTACACCAACGATGTTTGGAAATGCGAAACGAACGGCGACGGGCTTGGATTTTAATCGAGTGTCCTTGATTATGGCTGTATTAGAAAAACGAGCTGGCTTACTTTTACAAAATCAGGATGCTTACTTAAAAGCAGCTGGTGGTGTAAAATTAAATGAACCAGCGATCGATCTAGCTATAGCAATTAGTATTGCTTCAAGTTATAAAGAAAAAGGCACAAAACCTACTGAATGTTTCATTGGGGAAATCGGTCTTACAGGGGAAATTCGGCGCGTGAGTGCCATTGAGCAGCGTGTAAAAGAAGTTCAAAAATTAGGTTTTGAGAAAGTGTATATACCAAAAAATAATTTAAGCGGCTGGAAAGCGCCAGCTGACATCGAGGTTGTTGGTATAGCAACACTTGATGAAGCATTAAAACGTATATTTAGGTAAAAATAGACAAACGGAGAGATGTATATGCAAAAACGAGTAATTACTGTTTTAATGGTTTTTGCTGGCGCAAGTTTGGGGATTTCTTCTTTACCCTTGGCTTGGGAAGCGATTGGACAGCAGCAAAATGAATGGTTGAATAATAATATTACCAATAGTTTGATCGGGGCACTTATTTTTTATTTATTTTCATTATTGGTCGTTAATTTGATTTCAACAGGAATTAAAAAGGTCGAAAAATGGTTGAGTGGATTTAGTTTGACCTATCTTTTATTTGGTGTCATGGGGACAATTTTGGGACTGATTATTGGCGTGATCGTCTCAATTCCTTTTTATAACTGGGAAGTGCCTTTTGTTAATAGCATCGTCCCTTTTGTGCTGATGATTTTGTTCGGCTATTTTGGCTTTCAAATCAGTGTGACCAGAATTGACGAATGGAAAAAACTTTTTGCACCTAGAGGAAAGAAAACTGAACAACAACCCCAACAACTACTTGATCGCAAAATAGAAGATAACTTTCATAAATATAAGATATTAGATACTAGCGTTATTATCGATGGACGTATTTATGATATCGCGCAGACGGGCTTTATCGAAGGTGTGCTTTTAATCCCTAATTTTGTATTGGATGAATTGCAATATATTGCTGACTCTGGAGATAGTTTGAAACGGGTGCGGGGACGACGAGGCTTAGATATTCTCAATTCTTTGCAAAAAGAAGATAAAATCTCTGTCGAAATGTATGATGGTGATTTTGAAGATATTTCAGAAGTGGATAGTAAGTTATTAAAATTGGCTAAATTGTTAGATGGTATCGTGGTAACCAATGATTATAATTTAAATAAGGTTGCTGAATTTCAAAACGTCCCTATACTAAATATAAATCAGCTAGCAAACGCGGTTAAGCCGGTTGTTATTCCTGGAGAGTCTATGGAAGTAATGATTATAAAAGCTGGTACTGAGCGTCAACAAGGCGTGGCTTATTTAGATGACGGTACCATGGTAGTGGTAGAAGAAGGTCAACACTATATGAACGAACGATTAAGTGTGATTGTAACGAGTGCGCTACAGACGGCGGCTGGACGTATGATTTTTGCAAAACCAGCTCATGCAGGTCGAGGAATCGACAATCAGGCACAAGATGATAAAACTAATAACAAGTAAGTAAAGGCGGGTTAGATAGTCGTCAGGCTTTACTAATCCGTCATTTAAATGTACAATTTTAGCTGAATAGTTATACTTATATTAAGCAATAAGCGACTAAGATTTAAATAGAAGAGGAAGATGAAAATGACAAAAGTACGTGTAAGATATGCACCGAGTCCAACAGGCCATTTACATATAGGAAATGCTCGGACTGCTTTATTTAATTATTTATATGCACGTCATATGGACGGCGAATTTATTATCCGGATTGAAGACACAGACCAAAAACGTAATATTGCAGATGGTGAACAAAGTCAATTAGACAACCTTGCTTGGTTAGGCGTTGATTGGGACGAATCCCCGGAAAAACCAGGTGATTATGGTCCTTATCGTCAATCAGAACGTCAAGACATCTATTTACCGCTGATTGAGCAATTATTGGCTAGTAATCGAGCATATAAGTGTTATTGTACGCAAGAAGAATTAGATGCTGATAGAGATGCGCAAAAAGCTCGCGGAGAAATCCCTCATTATAGTGGCAGATGTGCTCATCTAACAGCAGAAGAACAAGCTGAAAAAGAAGCACAAGGTATCGTGCCTGTTGTTCGTTTCCGCGTACCTAAAAATACTGAATATCGTTTTGATGATATGGTTAAAGACGAAATTGTTTTTGAATCAGATAATGTCGGCGGCGATTTTATTATTCAAAAAACAGATGGCGTACCTACTTATAATTTTGCTGTGACGGTAGATGATCATATGATGGGAATTACCCATGTTTTACGTGGAGATGATCATATCGCCAATACGCCAAAACAAATGATGGTTTATGAAGCTTTTGGTTGGACACCGCCTAAATTTGGTCACATGACTTTAATCATTAATGCAGATACAGGGAAAAAATTAAGTAAGCGCGACGAATCGATTTTACAATTTATTGAACAATACCGCCAGTTAGGTTATTTACCTGAAGCAATGTTGAATTTTATTGCTTTACTTGGTTGGTCACCTAAGGGCGAAGAAGAAATTTTTTCAAAACAAGAAATTATTGATATGTTTGAGTCAAGTCGTTTGAGTAAATCTCCTGCTTCATTTGACGCGAAAAAATTAGAGTGGATCGGAAATCACTATATTAAACAGTTAGACGTAGATACCTTAACTGATTTGTGTTTACCTTATTTACAAGCAGATGGACGGGTAGAAAAAGACCCTAGCCCTGAACGTTTGGAGTGGGTTAAAAAACTAGTTGGTTTATACCAACCACAAATGAGTTATGCTGCGCAAATTGTCGATTTAACTTACCTATTCTTTGGTGAACACCCGGTTTTAGATGATAAAGCTAAAGAAGTATTAGCAGGTGAAAATGTACCAGCTGTTCTTAGCGCGTTTAAAGCACAGTTAGAACAACTGGAAATCGTAGACGCTGCTAGTGTTAAAAAAGCGATCAAGGAAGTCCAAAAAGAAACGGGTTCGAAAGGAAAGAATTTATATATGCCAATTCGAATTGCAGTTTCTGGGGCGATGCATGGTCCAGAATTACCAGACACTGTTGAATTATTAGGTAAGCAAACGGCACTGGCTCATTTAAATGAAGTATTATAAACACAATGAACAGACGAAGTATCAACATTTTTTTCACAGAGAGACGGCTTTTTGCTGCAAGGCGGTCAAAAAAAGGTTGAGAAATGCACCTGTAAGTGGCTTTGGCAAAACCAAAGACGAATAAAGCTCGTTACGCTTTTAATGAGATAATAAGTAAAGAAAGTGGAACCACGCTTGCAAGCGTCTTTCGAATAGGTTATGTAACCTACTTGAAAGACGCTTATTTTTAACAACTTAAGTAGAAAGGAGCTTTTAGATGATAAAAATATTCAATACTTTGACAAGAAAAAAAGAAGAATTTCAGCCAATAACCGCAGGAAAAGTTAAGATGTATGTCTGTGGGCCAACTGTCTATAATTATATTCATATAGGCAATGGCAGGAGTACAGTTTCTTTTGATACTATTCGTCGTTACTTGGAATATCGTGGTTATGAAGTTAACTATGTATCAAATTTTACGGATGTTGATGATAAAATTATTAGAGCTGCTAAAGAGCTAAAAATAAGTACACCTGAAGTTGCCGAACGTTTTATCAAAGCTTTTGAACAAGATACGACAAAATTAAATGTAAAACCAGCAAATCACCATCCACGAGTAGTTGATTATATGCAAGCAATTATTGATTTTATTCAAGTTTTGTTGGATAAAGAATACGCTTATGTTGTTGATGGAGATGTTTATTATCGTACACGTAAGTTTTCTGAATATGGTCGTCTAAGTGATCAATCAATCGATGAATTAGAAGTTGGTGCTAGTAAGCGGACGGGCGTAGAACAGCAATTAAAAGAAGATCCTTTAGATTTTGCTTTATGGAAAAACGCGAAAGAAGGAGAGATTTCCTGGCAAGCTCCTTGGGGAGAAGGACGCCCTGGCTGGCATATTGAATGTTCTGTTATGGCAACACAACTGTTAGGCGATACCATTGATATTCATGGTGGTGGACAGGATTTAGAGTTCCCGCATCATGAAAATGAAATTGCGCAAAGTGAAGCTAAAACCGGTAAAACATTTGCTAATTATTGGATGCATAATGGCTATGTGACCATTGGTGAAGATGACGAGAAAATGAGCAAGTCCCTAGGAAACTTTGTAACGGTACATGATATTTTGGATAGGATGGATCCACAAGTGATTCGTTTTTTCCTATCTACTACGCAATATCGTCGACCGATTCGCTATAGTCAAAAAACACTAACAGAAGCAAATAATAATTTACAACGTTTAAAAAATACTTACGAGAACGCTGTTTTTCGCTTAAATGATGCCATAAGTAGTTTAAACGATGATAGTAATAAAAAGGACGAATTCAAACAGCTAATTGATCAGTTTATTATAGAAATGGATGACGACTTTAATGCAGCAAATGGCATTACAGTTGTTTATGAAATGGCTAAGTGGATGAACCGTTATATTGAACAAAACACTGTTTCTTATGAAGTGTTAAAATATGCTTTAGATCATTTTATAGAGATTCTTACTATTTTCGGCGTGGAATTTGAAGAAAAGTTAGCTGATAAACAAGTGGAACAATTGATTGTAGAACGGGATGAGGCTCGTAAAAATAAAGAATTTATACGTAGCGACGAAATTCGAGATCAGTTGAAAGAACAAGGAATTGTTTTGGAAGATACGCCACAAGGAACAAGGTGGAGAAGAAAAACATGACAGATTATCAACAATTAAATGGTTTGGCGCTAGCTTATGTTGGAGATGCTATTTACGAAGTTTATATCCGAGATCATTTAGTAGCTAAAGGAAACACCCGTCCCAATCAACTCCATCGTTTAGCTACTTCTTATGTATCAGCTAAGGCGCAAGCTTTTTTGATTCAAGAGATGTTAGAAGAGCAGATCTTAAAAATAGATGAAGATACTTACTATCGACGAGGACGAAATAGTAAGAGTCATACAAGCGCTAAAAATACAGATGTTAAGACTTATCGGATGTCAACTGGCTTTGAAAGTCTAATGGGATATTTGCATTTATCAAAACAAACGCAGCGTTTGGAAGAACTGATTAGTTGGTGTATAAAAAAAATAGAAGAAACATAGCTTAATAATAAAAAAATCCAAAGCAAATGATGATTTTCTCGCTTTTTTAAGAAATTAATGAGGATTCAAAGATAGCGAGTCGATATGGAGGTTAAAAATGAAGAAAACAAAAAATAAAGCGAAAAATAAAAAAGTTACACGTGAAACAAAAGATCAGCCTGAGTCTAATGAAGCCGATTTTGTTTTCGGACACCATGCAGCGCAAGAAGCTTTGAAAAAGGCAAGGGGCAATAAGTTATTCCTGTTAAAAGAAGCAGGAGGAACTAAAATTGAAGAATTAAAAGTACTCGCAAAAGAACATTCTGTCCCTGTAAAATGGGTGCCTAAACAAAAATTAGATCAAATGAGTGAAGGCGGCGTTCATCAAGGTGTTGTACTGGCAATTACACCTTATCAATATCTAACTTTGAACGAACTGATTGAGCAGAGTAAATCGCAACCGTTTTTTGTTCTTTTAGATCATATTGAAGATCCGCACAATTTTGGTTCGATTTTAAGAACAGCAGATGCTTCAGGTGTAGATGGTATCATTATTCCTAAGCATCGAGCTTGTGGGATTACCCCTACTGTTGTTAAAACATCGACGGGAGCGGTTGAATATGTGCCTGTAGCTCGTGTGACGAATTTGACACAAGCAGTTACGGCATTAAAAGAAAAAGGTTTTTGGATTTTTGGCACAGATATGAATGGGACTTCTTATCATGAATGGAACGCTACAGGAGCCATCGGATTAATTATTGGTAATGAAGGACATGGTATGAATACAGCATTGAAAAAACAAGTGGACGAAACGCTGACGATTCCTATTACAGGTCATGTGCAAAGTTTGAACGCTTCTGTGGCCAGCGGTATACTAATGTATGAAGCTTTCGTGAAGCGAAATGAGTGAGAAAGTATGAAAAAACCACTATTAATTGTTGACGGTTATAATATGATTGGCGCTTGGCCTGACCTTGTCCAGTTAAAAAATAAAGATTTAATGGAAGATGCAAGAGAACAACTGTTACAGTCATTATCGAATTACGCGAAATACGAAAAGCTAGCGGTTATTGTTGTCTTTGATGCCCAATTTGTCCCTGGGATTACCAAAAATTATGCGAAATATCAGTTGGAAGTTGTTTTTACTGAAGAAGGAGAAACAGCTGATAGTTATATTGAAAGAATTGCCGGCAAGCTTAATGATATTATGACGCAAGTTTCAGTAGCTACCAGTGATTTAGCAGAACAATGGGTGATATTTTCACAAGGCGCCTTAAGAGTCTCAGCTAGGGAATTATATAAAACAGTCAAAAAAACTGAAGAAGCAATCAAACGTCATCAAGAATCCATAAAATATACAGATTATAGACGAAATTCGCCTTGGGATGAGGAACAGTTAAAAAAATTAGAGGAAAAATTAAGAGAATTAAGTTGAATATTTTGTAAAAAGTTGCGTAGATAAATGAGAGACGACAACTTTTTTCGATGATACGCTCTTTTCATTGATAATAATGAAAGGAGCTTTTTTTGATGGGAAAAAATTTAATTGTACAAGCAAGACAAGGAGATGGAGAAGCCTTATTAGAACTATATTATCGTTATCAACCTATCGTTCATTCGGTAAGAGCAAAATTTTTTCTACATGATTTTGATGAACAAGATTGGTTCCAAGAAGGGTTGATCACATTTAACCACTGTTTACATGCGTACAAAGGTGATACAGAAATAACCTTAGGTGGTTTTTTTAAACGTTCCTTTGAAAATGAGATCGTCAGTTTAGTGCGAAAAAAATGTGCATATAAAAGAAAAAACGCAGAAGGTAATGTTTCATTTGATCAAAAAGTCTTTCAAAAAGGAGGAATAAAACACGTTGAACATCGTTCGTATACAGATGATCCTTTAGAGCAACTACTTGTACAAGAAACTTTAGAAGAAAATACTTCCTTATTAACGAATTTAGAAAGAAGAGCTTTTTGCGGTTTCTTTTATGGAGACGCACCAACGCCATCGGAACAAAAAAATGCTGCATTGCGTAATGCTTATGATCGCTCAAGAAGAAAAATCACGCAAAAATTAGTTTTATATAAGGAGTAATTTTTTCAGGAAAAGCTATTGTCAAATTTTTAGTTTTTATGGTATACTTTAAGTTTTGGTCAGTTTGTGGTATAATAGATGTTGAGGTGAATGTAATGCCAACGACTCTAGCAACGATCAAAAAAGCCCTGGAAGAGCACATTGGTAGTAAAATTATGTTGGTGGCTCAGACAGGAAGAAAGCGTCAGACTCAACGTCGGGGCGTTTTGGCAGAAACATATCCAGCAGTTTTTGTCGTAGATTTAGATCCAGAAGAAAATTCATTTGAAAGAGTTTCTTACAGCTATTCAGATGTCTTAACAAAAGCAGTAGAAATTGAGTTTCTTGATGCCGTTTAATTAAGAAACATAAGTATTCTAATTAAAAATAAATTTTTTATAGGAAAAAGTAGTTAATAACTACTTTTTCCTATTTTTTTACTCTTTTGTTGTTTCAGAATCTGAGTTTTCAGCATCTGTTTGGCTATTGTCTTCATCTGTTTCAATAGGCAGACCTTGCTCTTGACGTAGCAGATCACGAATTTCAGCTAAGTAATCCTCTGCAGCTGGAGCTTCTTCTTCTTGCTGTGTAAGTTTAGCTTTATTAGCAGTTTTGACAATTATAAATAAAATAAAACCGGTAAGAATAAAAATAATTACTGCGCTAACGATCTCACCAAATTGAAAGGTTACACCAGCTACTGGAGACCAATCAAGTATGGATAGAGAACTTTCAAGATCTCTTGTGCCTGTAATGGCAGCTACAAACCAGCCAATCAGTGGCGTGATCAAGCCTTCAACAACTTGGGTGACAATAGCAGTAAAAGCACTACCAATAACGACACCTACAGCTAGATCTAATACATCACCAGCTAGAATAAACTCTTTAAATTCTGAAAAAATTCTTTTCACATTTACACCTCCAATTTTGCTTATTTTAGTATAACGAAACGAAATATTTTTTTGAAATAAATTGTTTTTAAAAAGGTTAACATTAAATTGAATTTTTCTTTTCTCAAGCTTGTGTATGTTATAATTATTTTTAAACAAAACATAGATTATCTATAATTTAGACTAAGGAGTATCAAAATGGCCATTTCGTTACAGCCAGGTGTAAAATTAACAGTCATTCCAACAGAAAAGTTTAAAACTGTTCGTTTATTTGTACGTTTTTCGACGAAGCATCAAAAAGCGGTCGCTAGTAAGCGGGCACTACTAACGAACTTGTTGGAAACCAATAGTTTTAACTATCCTACTCAGACAAAATTAAGTGAAAAACTTGCTGATTTGTATGGCGCAAGTTTTGGATTAAATGTCAGCAAAAAAGGAAATATCCATCAAGTGAATTTAATGATGAATTTGGTAAATGGTAAATACATTAATGATCAAGATATTTTTGCAGAAGGTATAAAATTTATTCAAGAAATTTTGTTTCATCCAAATATTAAAGAAGGTGCCTTTGAAGAAGAGACTTTTCAGCGTGAAAAAGAAAATATGATGGATTATTTAGAAAGTATAAAAGAAGATAAACAAGCGCTAGCTGCTTTACGTTTACAGGAGTTGTATTTTGCTGAAGATATCGATCAAAAAACACCCAGCTTTGGCACAAAAGAAGATCTAAGTTCTTTAAGTGCTTATGATTTAGTGCAAACTTACCATGAAATGATGACACAAGACCAAATTGATATTTTTGTTGTAGGAGATATTGAAAAAGAAAAGGCAAAAGAAGCAATCCAATCATTACCTTTTTGTCCTAGATCGTCACTTCAAACAGAAATATTTTATAAACAAGAATTAAAAGCAGAAGTACAATCAGAAGTACTATACGAACCTGTAGTTCAAGCCAAATTAAATTTAGCTTATCAGACATCTATTTATTATAATGATCAGAGACGTTTCTCTTTATTAGTGTTTAATGGTTTGTTTGGCGGATTTCCGCATTCGAAATTATTTATCAATGTAAGAGAAAAAGCTAGTTTAGCTTATTATGCTTCTAGTATGTTTGATTCATTTCGTGGAATCGTTACGGTACAAACAGGAATTGACAGTAAAGACCGTAGCCGTGTACTTTCATTAATCGAGGAACAATTAGAAAGTCTGAAATCAGGTGATTTTACTGAAAGTGAGCTGCAACAGACAAAAGTGATGCTCAAAAATCAATTTTTACTTTCTTTAGACAGTTCTCGTGGCTTAGTGGAAATGGCTTATTTAAAACAGTGGTTTTCTGAATTAGTAGAAGACGAAAAAGAATTTGAACAAAAAATTATGGCGGTAAGCAAAGAAGATGTGAAAAAAGTTGCAGCAGATCTGCAATTACAAGCTATTTTTACAATAAATAAGGAGGTAGCTCATGAATAAGAAAGTTTATTCTGCTCTTAATGAAGAATTATACACAGAAGTTCTTGATAATGGACTGACTGTATTTATTTTACCTAAAAGAGAATTTCACAAAACTTACGGGCTATTTAGTACAAATTATGGTTCTATTGATAACGAATTTGCTTACCAAGGGGAAAAGCGCAAGAAAGTACCTGATGGTATTGCACATTTTTTAGAGCATAAAATGTTTGAAAAAAAGGAAGGCGACGTTTTTCAAGAATTTGGACGCTTAGGCGCCTCTGCTAATGCATTTACTAGTTTCACTAAGACAAGTTACTTATTTTCTGCTACTGATCATATTAAAGATAACTTATTGACGCTACTTGACTTTGTTCAAGCGCCTTATTTTACACCAGAAACTGTTGAAAAAGAAAAAGGGATCATCGCACAAGAAATCCAAATGTATCAAGATAATCCGGATTGGCAATTATTTTTTGGCCTTTTACAAAACCTTTATCCTAAGCATCCACTGCATATCGACATTGCAGGCACAGTGGATAGTATAGACAAGATTACTGCTGCTGATCTTTATGAATGTTATCAAACTTTTTATCATCCAAGTAATATGATCCTTTTTGTTGTAGGTAATATTGACCCTCAAGAAACAATGTCTTGGGTTAAGAATAATCAAGCTGGGAAAAATTTTGCTGATATTCGTGAAATTCATCGATATTTCCCCCGGGAGACACCATCTGATATTAATGGCTATGCTTCTAAGGCAATGCCAGTTAGCCGGCCTAAAGCTACGCTTGGCGTAAGAGGGTTTCAAGAAAATCTATACAAAGGAGATAAAGCGCAATTACGCTTTAAAACAGCAATGAATATGTTGTTACAATTACTTTTAGGCAATACAAGTAAAAACTATTTACGTTTGTATCAAGAAGGTATTATTGATGATAGTTTTGGTTTTGACTTTTCTTTAGAACGCAGTTTTCATATGGCGGATTTTTCCAGCGATACAGGGCGTCCTGAAGAGTTTTTGCAAGAAATTGAAGCGATTCTTTTGAATTTTGCTAACGAAGAAGAAGTTAATGAGGAAAATTTAGAGCGTCTTAAAAAGAAAATGTTAGGGAAGTATTTCCAATCACTTAATTCTTTAGAATTTATTGCAAATCAATTTACACAAGATCTTTTTGGGACATTGACTTTATTTGATTTACCAGAGATCATTCGTTCGATCCAATTGCAGGATTGTCTTGATGCAGGGAATTGTTTACTACAAAAAGAAGCTATGGCGAGATTTTGTTTAAAATCAGAAAAAGAAGTTTAAAATTTATTTGAAGGTAGAGTAATTATTATCTTTGCCGGGCTTTTTTATGGTATTCTAAAAGTAGATTGATAAAAAAAGACTGGAGTAGATGTAAGCGTGGGCAATGAAATCATAATTGGTGAAAGATTGCGGCAAGCCCGTTTGAATAAAAACATCAGTATCGATGAGCTGCAACAAAAAACAAAAATTCAGAAACGCTACCTTGAAGCGATCGAAAAAGGCGATTTTGAAGCATTACCGGGTACTTATTATGTACGTTCATTTATTCGGCAGTATGCACAAGTTGTCGACGAAGATGGTGATTTTTTAGTCGACATTTATGACGAAAAAGCTAGTTTCGAGCCAGAGGGAAAACGGGCGGAACCTGAGACTGTACAAGGTTCTAGAAAAGCGTTGCATGAGGGGAAAGCTCGTGATAAAAAAACGCGAGATTACTTACCGGTGGCCTTATTAGGCATTATTGCATTTATGATTGTAGGTGTAATCGCTTATGTGGCTTGGCAAGACCGTAATTCTGATCCTGTGATCGGACAAACAGCTTCTTCCATGGAAGTAGATGGCTCTGTTACAACCGAACAAGATTCCTCTACAAATCAAGAAAGTACGGAGTCAAGTAAGACAGAAACTAGCTCTTCTGAAGAAGATGAAATGGAAATCTCAATGGAAGATTCAACGCAATCACAAGCGACAATTCAAGTGACTGACGCAAAAGAGCCTTTAGAACTAGAGTTTACGGCTAAAAACGATCGCGCTTGGGTTGGGGTTTCTGTTAATGGCGATTATTCTTTACAAGAAACATTGGAGCCAGGACAAAATGAAAGCACGACGATACCAAAGGGAACGGAAAAATTCGTGGTAACCTTAGGTGCGAGTGCGAATATCGATCTTACAGCGAACGATGAAGAGGTTGATTTTGATGATCCTGACTACGAAGCGTTGCAGAAAAACTTGAATTTTGAGGTAAGCTATCAAGATTAAATAATAAAGGAAAGGAATGTATCACTGATTTTATCAGAGATGCGAGGGATATAAAGTGAATTTACCAAATAAACTTACTGTTATTAGAATGTTAATGATCCCCATTTTTATGGTGGTGGTCCTTGCGCCGCTAGATTGGGGCGTATTATCTGTAGGTAATACGCAACTAGCTGTAACCAATTTAGTGGGAGCGGTGATCTTTGCTGTAGCAAGTTTTACTGATTGGCTTGATGGTGAGATCGCGCGTAAACAAGGGCTAGTGACAAATTTTGGAAAATTTGCCGATCCATTAGCCGATAAAATGTTGGTTATGACAGCATTTGTTTTATTAGTTGAACTAGGTAAGGCTCCCGGCTGGGTTGTCGTTATCATTGTATGTCGTGAATTGGCAATCACCGGTTTACGCTTGCTGATTGTTGAACAAAATGGCAGTGTGATGGCCGCAGCATGGCCAGGAAAGATTAAAACAGCTACGCAAATGTTTGCTATTATCTTTTTATATATTAATAATATACCGTTTAATCTCATCTCTTTACCATTAGGAGAAATCCTGTTATATGTTTGTCTGTTCTTCACTCTATATTCAGGCGTGGATTACTTTGTTAAAAATGCCGGCGTATTTAAAGGTTCGATGTAAGATATGAATAAAAAGAATAAACGAATGGGCAAACGTTGCGATGATGTTTGACCATTCGATTTTTTCTTTAAACTAAAAATTTAATTATTATAAAATGGAAACCAGACTTTTTGCGTACTTAATAGTAGGAGCGAGAAAAATGAAAGCAGAAATCATAGCAGTAGGAACAGAAATTTTGTTAGGACAAATTGATAATACGAATACAACTTTTTTAGCGGAAGAATTAGCTGGATTAGGAATTGAAGTTTATTATCAAAGTGTTGTAGGGGACAATCCTCAACGCTTGGAAGAAGCATTGGAGCTAGCGGACCAAAGAAGTGATTTGACCGTTTTGTGTGGGGGATTAGGCCCTACAGACGATGACCTAACAAAACAAGTTACAGCAAAACATGTGGGACAAGAGTTAGTGACAGATGAAGGGGGTTATCAAAACTTATTAGCATTTTTTGAAAAACGAGAACGACCAATGACAGAAAATAATCGTTTACAAGCCCTAGTTTTTAAAGATGGAGAATCTTTACAAAATAGTAATGGTTTGGCTGTGGGAATTTTTTATCAGACACCGACAGGTAAATCTTATTTACTATTACCAGGGCCACCTAATGAATTAAAACCTATGTTTTTTAACGAAGCTATTCCTTTATTACAAAAACATTTTCAAACAGATGAACAGTTAATTTCGCGCGTGTTGCGTTTTTATGGCATTGGAGAATCAGAACTTGTTACTAAATTAGCAGACCTAATCAAACATCAAAGCAATCCAACGATTGCATCATATGCTAAACCTAATGAAGTTACTTTGCGTTTGACTGTTAGTACCACAGATAAAAATGATGGAAAACAAAAACTGGATCAAATGGAAGAAGTAATATTAGATCGAGTGGGTGACTACTTTTATGGTTATGGAGAAAATAATTCTTTAGTAGAAGTCGTTGTTGAACTATTAAAGAAACAGAAAAAAACCGTAAGTGCAGCTGAAAGTTTGACTGCAGGTAGTTTTCAAGCAATGTTAGGCAGTGTTTCTGGCGTTTCCGAAGTTTATCCTGGTGGTTTTGTTACTTACTCAGAAACCACCAAAGAACAATTACTTCATCTTGATTCGAAAATGTTAGAAAAGTATGGAACAGTTAGTAAGGAATGTGCAGAAGCGATGGCAATACAGGCAAAAAAGCTAGCCCAGAGTGACTTTGCACTTTCTTTTACAGGAGTAGCCGGACCGGATTCACTAGAAGATCAAAAAGCAGGGACAGTTTGGATAGGTTTAGCAACTGAAGAAGGCGTGGAAAGTTATTTATACCACTTTACTCGTAATCGGAACGCTATTCGTCATAGTGCAGCCATGACTGGTTTAGATTTATTAAGGAAAAAATTAATAAAATAAATACGAATATTTGTTCGCTTTTTTCTTGCTTTTTTTTGAAAAAAACGCTATGATAGGTATACAATTAAATGAGTACACAAGTAGCTTTTATCATATAAGGAGGTTTATCTTAATTGGCAGATGACCGCAAAGCAGCACTAGATACTGCATTAAAAAAGATTGAGAAAAATTTTGGCAAGGGCGCTATTATGAAACTAGGGGAAAAGGCTGATCAACAGATTTCAACTATCCCTAGTGGCTCACTTGCATTAGATGTCGCATTAGGAGTTGGTGGTTACCCACGAGGCCGTATCGTAGAAGTATATGGTCCTGAAAGTTCAGGTAAAACGACCGTTGCTCTTCATGCTGTAGCAGAAGTTCAAAAGCAAGGGGGAACAGCTGCTTTTATTGACGCAGAAAACGCCTTGGACCCACAATATGCAGAACACTTAGGTGTTAATATTGATGAACTATTACTATCGCAGCCTGACACGGGCGAACAAGGATTAGAAATCGCTGATGCCTTAGTTTCAAGTGGCGCTGTTGATATTGTAGTAGTCGATTCAGTCGCAGCGTTGGTTCCAAGAGCAGAAATTGATGGTGAAATGGGAGATACTCACGTTGGTTTACAAGCACGTTTGATGTCTCAAGCATTACGTAAGCTATCTGGTTCGATCAATAAAACCAAGACAATTGCGTTATTTATTAACCAAATTCGCGAAAAAGTCGGTGTAATGTTTGGTAGTCCGGAAACTACGCCAGGCGGACGCGCATTAAAATTTTATTCTACAGTGCGTTTAGAAGTTCGACGAGCTGAACAATTAAAGTCTGGTACGGATATCATTGGTAACCGTACGAAGCTTAAAGTCGTAAAAAATAAAGTTGCTCCTCCATTTAAGATAGCACAGGTAGATATTATGTACGGAGAAGGTATTTCACAAGTAGGCGAATTATTGGATATGGCTGTAGAAAAAGATCTTATTGACAAGAGTGGGGCATGGTATTCTTATAAAGAAGATCGGATTGGCCAAGGGCGTGAAAATGTGAAAAAATATATGAAAGAACGTCCGGAAATGGTCGCTGAAATATCAGCGCTTGTTCGTAAAGCTTACGGTATTGATGATTCTGAATCAACAGAAGAAGAAGGACAAGAAGAGCTTCCTTTAGAGGAAAATTCAAAAGAATAATTACTTTTACGCTTTTTATGGAAAATATTTTTCATAAGAAGCGTTTTTATT
>FLSG01003575.1_pt1 | contig 62457 bp, 57 predicted proteins | sample 1550511 | NCBI WGS metagenome assembly FLSG01 (sample SAMEA4031768, study PRJEB14383) | metagenome | biome: human; feature: oral; material: saliva | place: Philippines | collected 2014
CCAAATGACTGTAATGTTTCTCGAATGAATTCTGCTGTTTGCTTTTCTTCTAAACCTAACTCAGGAATTTGATGAAGATGACGCCGATAGCTTGTTACATCATCTAATAAATTTTGAATATCTTCTTTTATCTGCATAAAAAACCACTTTCTATTAAAAGTTGTTATCGTTTCACTGAAATCATTGAATTTTGTCCTTATTATATTATATAATTTCAATTAATCAATAGTGAAAAAGTTTAAACAATTTTGAATTTTCATTTATTGAATTACTTGAAGGGAAGTGACGTCATTGTCAGTATTTACAGGTTCCGGTGTTGCATTAGTCACGCCTATGAAAAAAGACGGCTCAGTCGATTACCAAAAATTAGACGAGCTAGTCGAATGGCAAGTCAACGAGGGAATTAATGCCATCGTCGCTTGTGGAACAACAGGTGAAGCTTCTACATTAGACGATGAAGAACATATCTCAGTCATCGAGGCTGTTGTTAACAAGGTTAATAAAAGAGTTCCTGTTGTCGCTGGAACAGGTTCAAATAACACGCAACATGGAATTCATTTGGCAAAAGAAGCAGAACGTGTAGGAGCTGATGCACTACTAGTCGTGACTCCTTATTACAATAAAGCAACGAAAAAAAGCATTATCGCTCATTACAAAGCAATTTGTGACACTATTGAACTACCTGTTATTTTATACTCCGTGGCTTCTCGTACTGGAATGAATTTAGACTACAAAACAGTAAAAGAACTAAAACAAATTCCAAATATTGTAGGGATTAAAGAAGCCAGTGCGGATATTGCCCAAATTGTTGAAATAGCACAATTAGTGGATGAAAATTTTGCCCTTTATTCAGGAAATGATGATCAAGTATTACCTCTTTTAGCGGTAGGAGGATCAGGAGTAATCTCCACTATTTCCAACATATTACCTAAAGAAACAGCCACAATGGTCCATAACTTCTTAGGGGGGAATATTGCACAAGCTCGTGCTACCCAATTAAAGCAACTTCCTTTAATTCAAGCTGTTTTTTCAGAAGTCAACCCTGTGCCAATCAAAGCAGCAGTTTCGCTTTTAGGAAAATGCGAATTAAGTTATCGTTTACCTCTAGCTGAACCTGAAGAAGAAACCTTAGCTAGTTTAAAAACTCAAATGACAAAATATGGTCTTTTATAAGGGGGGATACTTAATGCTTAATATTATTTTAAATGGTTGCTTTGGCCGTATGGGAGAAGAGTTACAAAACGAAATAAAAAAGCGTGAAGATTTAAGTGTTGTTGCAGGGATCGATAGAAATCAACAAAAAGTAGATTTTCCAGTGTATCAAACACTGGCAGATGTTAAAGAAACAGCAGATTTTGTCATCGACTTTTCTCATGAAAGTAGTGTCTCTAAACTGATTGAACAATGTGTACAAAAAAACCTCCCTGTTGTTATAGCAACGACCGGTCTTTCAGAAAATACCCAACAAAAAATGAAAGAAGCAAGTCATACCATCCCAATTTTTTATTCTGCAAATATGTCTTTAGGGATCAATGTATTAATTGAAGCTTTGCAGAAAATAACGCCAGCTTTAGAAGATGATTTCAATATTGAAATTGTCGAAAAGCATCACAATCAAAAAAAAGATGCCCCCAGCGGAACAGCTTTATTGCTTGCTGATAGCATCAACGATGCTTCTCAAACGAAAAAGGACTATGTATTCGGACGAAGTGGCAAAGAAAATTCCAACCCTATAGATGAAATGGGAATTCATGCAGTACGGGGAGGTACGATTCCAGGAGAACATACTGTCATTTACGCCGGAAATGACGAAGTGATCGAATTTAAACATACTGCTTTGTCTCGCCGTATCTTTGCTAATGGTGCATTAAAAGCTGGTCTATTTTTGCAAGACCAAGATCCAGGAATGTATTCTATGAGTGACTTATTAAAATAAAGAGGTGATGAAATGTCAGAATTACGTTTTACAGATGCTTATGAAATTGCAAACTTTATTAAAGAAGCTGAAAAAGAAACACCTGTTAAAGCCTATATCAATGGCGATGTCTCACAAATGTCAGCCGATAACGTTAAAACTTTTGGCAACCTTGTGATCGGTAACGCTGATGATATTCAACAGTTTTTGTCTGATAATAAGGAATTAATCAACGATTACTATCTTGAAAACGATCGTAGAAAATCGGCTGTGCCCATGCTGGATTTTACTACTGTCGATGCTCGAATTGAACCTGGCGCAATGATACGCGACCAAGTAATCATCGAAAAAAATGCAGTGGTAATGATGGGAGCAATCATTAATATCGGCGCTGTTGTCGGTGAAGAAACCATGATCGACATGGGGGCTGTTTTAGGAGCACGAGCAACTGTTGGTAAACGTGCGCATGTTGGTGCAGGTGCTGTTTTAGCAGGCGTACTTGAGCCACCTTCTGCTGATCCTGTTGTGATTGAAGACAATGTCGTCATTGGCGCAAATGCTGTTGTGTTAGAAGGAGTGCGTGTAGGCCAAGATGCTATTGTAGCTGCAGGCTCAGTCGTAACCAAAGATGTAAAGCCGGGAAGTGTTGTAGGTGGCACACCAGCAAAAATCTTGAAAACAAAAGATGACCAAACAAGTTCAAAAACACAACTTTTAGACGAATTACGTAAATAAAAAAAGACGGAAAAGCTTTCAGCATAAGCTTTTCCGTCTTTTTTATGCATTTGTACTTTTTTGTCTAAGGTGCAAAAAGAGCACGATTAAAGCACCCATAAAAAGCGAAAACAATGGCGTAGAGAAAAATGTCAACACAGCTAGAAAACCGGCAGCAACTTTCGTTTTGGTATCCATTTTGTCTAAATATTCCCTCCTGAAAATTTATTTAAGGACTCCTTGTCCCTTTTACGACTTTATTGTAACGAGATTTCTCCACTTATACTAAGTTTATGCTTAATTCTTATGAAATTATAATTTTAGCAAGCCTTTCCTAAGATAGATTTAACAATCCACAAAAAAGAGCAATTGAAAATGATTTTACTCATCTATCAATTGCTCTTTTAAGCTAGAAATCACTAAAATAAATTTACAATACTTAAATTAGCGTTTATATTGATGAACATCCAATCCATGTTCTTGCAAGTAATGACTGAATGGTTGTAATTCTTCAGCTTCATAGCGTGATTTGAACTCATCTACTTCATTTTTTGAGAAGAAGTAAGGATCTAGTTTCAATTCTTCTACTGGAAGAGGACGTTCTTCTGTAATTTTAGCATCAATTAGCACAACTCGACCTGCTTCTTCATCTGCTTTTGCTTTTGCAAAGACATCATCTAATTGTGAAATTTCAGTAACTGTATAACCTACTGCTCCTTGTGCTTTAGCAATTGCAGCAAAGTCTACGTCTGAAATATCAACACCGTAATAGTTATCGTTAGTATCTTCTTGTTCATCGCGAATAAAACCAAATCGTTCATTGGTAAATATTACATGAATAGAAGCTAAATTATATTTTACAGCTGTTACAACATCTTGCATAGCCATAGCAAAGCCACCATCACCAGATAGGTTCCAAACTTGGCGTTCAGGTTGACCTAATTTAGCTGCTAGAGCACCTGGCAAACCGTTACCCATTGTGGCAAATACTTCAGAAGTACGCCATAAGTTTTTCGGTGTCATGTGTAAGTGACGGATAGAAGTTTGTGTAGTATTACCTACATCTATTGAGTAAGCAGCATTTTCTTTTGATATATCGTTGATTGCTTTAAATACTTGATAAAGTTGTAGTGGGCCGGAAGTTTTGTTTTCTAGTTTTTGCATATAAGCTTTCCAGTTTGCAGCATTATCGATATTTGCTTGATACCAACCGTTGTCTTCTTTTTCGTCAATTTTAGCTGTAATTGCACGAATAGCAGCGCCACCGTCACCAAGAATAGCAACATCAGCAAAATGACGTTTTCCTAGTTTTTGTTGATCAATATCGATTTGGATAAATTTATCAACATGATCAAATTTACCTGTTATTTCTGCAAATGGGAAGTTACTACCTGCAAATAAAACAGCATCTGCTTCTTCAAATGCTTCGTTCGCTGGTTTCCAACCTACACGGTGAGCAGAACCTAATAACGCGTCAAATTCATAATCGTAATCGTCAAAGTTAATTCCTGTAATTGCTACAGGTGCTTTAATTTTACGGCTTAATGCGATAACATCATCTGAATGACCGCGAGTTCCTTTACCAGCATAAATCACTGGGCGTTTAGCATTAGATAAAGCTTCTACTGCAGCATCAATATCTGCTTCATTTAATCCAAGTTCAGGATAGTCGCGATAATCTGCAGCAGATGAATACCGGCTGCTTGCGTCTAATTGTTCCCAACCAAAATCAACTGGAACTTCTACTGCAGCTACACCATTATTCGCAATTGCTGCACGAATAGCTTCGTCAAGTACTTTAGGCAATTGTTCAGGGTAAGCCACACGGCGGTTATATACCGCTACGTCATTGAATAATGGATTTTGATTCATTTCTTGGAAAGCATCCATATTAGCTTCTCTAAGTGCACGTTGTCCCAAGATAGCTAATACTGGAACGTGGTCAAATTTGGCATCATACAAGCCATTGTATAAATGAGTTGCGCCAGGTCCAGCAGAACCAAGACAAACACCTAATTTGTTGTTAAATTTAGCATACATCGCTGCCCCTTGTGCTCCTGTTTCTTCATGGCGAACTTGAATAAAGTTAATATTTTCTTGTTCTTTTTCAAAAGCGTCCATCAAAGAATTCAATGAGCCAGCTGGGATGCCAAAAACGTCTTGTACGTCCCACTCTTCTAGTACTTTGAGTCCTGCAACCCATCCATCTATTTTCTGATCAGTCATAATACTTGTAAATCTCCTTTCAATTATCGTAACTCCATTGCCTATAATAATATGTACAAAACGATAATGCAAAGAAATTGTTTAAAAAGTATGTGAAATATAAAAAAAGCGAATTTAGAAAATAGGAGAACTTTTTTCTTATTATTATCTATTGCGTCATTGAACAAGTAATGAAAAAGAAAATTACTATTTGTTCATGGATCGAACCACTAGTGAAAAGTGAAAATATTCTCTGTTCACTAGTTGAATAAGGAATAAATAATGAAAACATTGTTTGTTCGACAGCTGAAATAAAAAAAGCCTGATATCTTACTAATTAAATAGTAAAACATCAGACTTTTATAACTTTCATAAGGAGTTTAATTAAGTTATTTCTTCTTCGCTTTATTCATCTGTGCCATACGATCGTAAGTACCAGCACGTTGTTGCATATCTTTTATCGTTTGATCATACATCTCACCAACTAGTTCTGGATCATTTTTAATTTTCTTCAATGCAGTAAAACGCGTTTGCGTGTTCAATAAATCAGGAATCTTATTAAAGTCCGCTTTTTTAAAGTCCATCCGTAATGGCTCTTTGCCTTTAGCACTTTGTCGAGGATCATAACGGTACAACTGCCAATAACCGGACTCAACAGCTTCCTTGGATTCTTTGATCGAATTTTTCATACCTCCACGTAGTCCATGATTGATACATGGTGTATAACCAATAACGATTGATGGTCCATGGTAATTTTCCGCTTCAGTAATTGCTTTCACTGTTTGTGTTTGATTGGCTTCAATCGCAACTTGTGCTACATAGACATTGCCATAAGTAGCGGCCATCATACCAAGATCTTTTTTCGCTGTCTTTTTACCACCTGCAGCAAATTTTGCTGTAGCAGAAGTTGGAGTTGCTTTAGACATCTGTCCACCAGTATTTGCATAAAGCTCATTATCCATAACCAAGATATTAACGTCTTCTCCACTAGCTATGACATGGTCTATTCCAGCAAAACCGATATCATAAGCCCAACCGTCTCCACCGATTAACCATTGACTTGGTTTAACAAACATTTTCTGATCTTTTAATAAAGATTGTAGTTGTTTATCGTCTTCTGTTTCTAAAGCAGCTACCAGTTTAGCAGCTCGTTGTTGAGAGCCTTCACCTTCATCTTTATGTTCAATCCAGTCTTTAAGTAAGTTTTGCGTCTCTTCAGAACCTAACTTTTCATTTAGAGCACGTTGCGCTTTATGGACAACGCGATTACGTTTTACTTGATTGGCAATATGCATACCAAAACCATACTCAGCGTTATCTTCAAATAATGAGTTACTCCAAGCTGGTCCCTGACCTTTATCATTGGTAGTATATGGTGTTACAGGAGCCGAAGCGCCCCAAATGGAAGAACATCCAGTAGTATTAGCAATCATCATCCGGTCGCCATATAATTGTGTCAGCAATTTAATATATGGCGTCTCGCCACATCCTTCGCAAGCACCCGAAAATTCAAGTAAAGGTTGCTCAAATTGAGAACCACGTACGGAATTCTTCTTTATTGGATTTTCTTTTTGACGCAATGTCATTGCAAATGCCCAATTAACAGCTTGCTCTTGCTGATCTTCATAATCTTTCATAACTAATGCGTTATCAGGACAAGCTTCTACACACAAGCCACAACCAGTACAATCTTCTAAAGAAACTTGAATACGATACTTATAGCCATCTTTACCTTTAAAGTCACGAACGATGAAACCTTCCGGCGCCTCTTCCATCTCCTCATCATCAGCTAGGAAAGGACGGACAGCCGCATGAGGGCAAACAAAGGCACATTCGTTACACATTGTACATTTCTCTGGAATCCATTCTGGAACTTCTAGGGCAATCCCGCGTTTTTCATAAGCAGCTGTGCCCATTGGCAAGCGACCATCATACATACCATTATCAATTAAATTACCAACAGTTAAACTATCGCCTTCTTTTCTAGCGATTGGATCCAAAATATTACGTACAAAATCAGGTCTTTCTTCTTTGCTAGAAGCTCTAGAAGGTACTTCTTCTAATTCAGCCCATTCTTGTGGTACAGTAATTTCATGTAAATTTTCAAATGTTTGATCGATTGCTTGCCAGTTTTTCTCTACGATCTCTTGTGATTTTTTACCATATGTTTTATCAATCTCATCTTTTAGCAATGGTAAAAACTCTTCTCTGTCCATAATATCTGTTACTTCAAAGAAAGCTGCCGACATTACCGTATTAATACGACGTCCTAAGCCGGTTTCTTTTGCGATATCCATAGCGTTGATAATATAAAATTTATTGTGATGTTTAGCTAAATAACGTTTTAAATTGGTTGGCAAATGCTTATGAACTTGTTCTTCATTCCACACAGTATTCAATAAGAAAGTACCGCCATCGCGAAGTCCTTTTACCAAGTCTAATTTATAAATATAGGCAGCATTATGGCAACCAACAAAATCAGGCTTTTCTACTAAATAAGTAGAGTCTATTTTTTCATCGCCAAAACGCAAATGCGAAACTGTCAAACCACCAGATTTTTTAGAATCATAGTCAAAATAAGCTTGTGCGTATTTATCTGTATGGTCCCCGATAATTTTAATTGCTTGTTTATTGGCTCCCACAGTTCCGTCAGACCCAAATCCCCAGAAACGTGCTTGAAATGTAGAATCTGGTGTCAGATCTAATGGTTCAGTTTTAGGTAAGGACAAGTTGGTTACTTCATCAACAATTCCTACTGTAAAACGAGCTTTTAACTCATTAGCAGGTAGCTGCATATGATCATAAACACTCACGATTTGATCCGGAGTAACATCTTTTGAGCCGATACCGTAACGTCCACCGATAACAATTGGACGATTAGGATGTTGATAAAGCGCACTCTGTATATCCAATAATAGTGGCTCTCCATCAGAACCTGGTTCTTTAGTACGGTCTAACACAGCCACTCGTTCAACCGTATCAGGTAGCTTTTCTAATAAGTTTTCAGTTGGGAATGGTCGATATAAGTGTACATTGAGATGACCAACTTTTCGTCCATTTTCATTTAAGTAAGCGACAGCTTGTCGGATGGTTGGTTCAACTGACCCCATTGAAACGACAACTTCGGTGGCGTCAGGTGCGCCATAATAAGTAGTTAAGTCATAATCTGTGCCACGTAACTGATTAATTTTTTTCATGTATTTTTGAACAATTGCTGGCATTTTATCATAATATTGGTTAACCATTTCACGTGATTGGAAATAAATATCAGGGTTTTGTGCCGAACCTGAAACAGATGGGGTGTTTGGATTCATTGCTCGTTCACGGAAGTACTGTAACTGATCCCAATCCACCATTTCTTTTAAATCATCGTAATCGATCACTTCTATTTTTTGCAGTTCGTGAGAAGTACGAAAACCGTCAAAAAAGTTAGTAAACGGCAAGCTACCTTCAATACTTGCCAAATGAGCAATAGCTGATAGATCCATTACTTGTTGTACGCCGGATTCAGCTAGCATACAAAAACCTGTTTGGCGTGTTGCCATCACGTCACTATGGTCACCGAAGATGCTCAAAGCATTCGTTGAAACTGCACGAGCAGCCACATGAAAAACACTCGGTAAAAGTTCTCCGGCGATTTTAAACATATTTGGAACCATCAATAGTAAACCTTGTGATGCTGTATATGTTGAAGTTAATGCGCCTGTTTTCAAAGAACCATGAACCGCACCAGCAGCACCTGCTTCTGATTGCATTTCTACAACTTCAACTTGCTCACCAAAAATATTTTCTTTTCCTTGTTCAGCCCACTCATCCACAACTTCAGCCATTGTAGAACTAGGGGTAATTGGAAATATTGCTGCAACTTCGGTAAATGCGTAGGAAATATAGGCAGCTGCTGTATTTCCATCCATTGTTTTCATTTTTTTCATTGTAAACTTCCTTCTCTATTCTTTGCCTTTTCCTGCGTGACATAATTGCTTATCTCTTTTGCTGCAAGTTTACCTGCTCCCATTGCTAAGATGACAGTAGCAGCTCCGGTGACGATGTCTCCGCCTGCAAATATCCCGGCAATACTAGTAGCACATGTTTGTTCATCTGCTTCTATATATCCCCAATGGTTCAGATCCAATTCAGGAAAAGTATCTAATAGCACCCGATTGGCTCCTTGACCAATAGCTTCAACTGCTTCATCTGCCTCAATAATAAATTCACTACCCGAAATAGGAACTGGCCGTCGACGTCCACTATCATCTGGATCGCCAAGTTCCATCTTGATACATTTAACACCAACTAGATTCCCATTCTCATCTCCTAAATATTCAATAGGGTTTGTTAGCCAACTGTACTCGATCCCTTCTTCAACTGAGTGATAAAACTCTTCTTTCCTAGCAGGTAATTCCTCTTTAGAACGACGATAGACAACTGTTACTTTTTCAGCTCCTAAACGTTTAGCCGAACGCGCTGAATCCATCGCCACGTTTCCTCCACCAATAACCACAACATTGCGGCCTTTTTCAACCGGCGTATCATAATTAGGAAAGTCATAACCATGCATCAAATTAACTCTTGTCAAAAACTCGCTGGAAGCATAAACACCCTTTAACCCTGAACCAGATATACCTAAGAATTTAGGGGTTCCTGCACCGATTGCAATATAGCAAGCATCGAATTCATCCATAATTTCTTGCATATCGATCGTCTTTCCCACGACAACGTTTGTCTGGATATTTACCCCTAGTTCTTTAATCTGTTGTATTTCTTTGTTCACAATATTTTTAGGCAATCGAAATTCAGGTATCCCATAACTCAAAACGCCGCCAGCTTTATGTAAAGCTTCAAAAACAGTAGTTTCATAGCCCATTTTGGCTAAATCACCTGCTACAGTTAGTCCTGAAGGTCCTGATCCAACTACTGCTACCTTTCCTTTATCTAATTTAATCGGTGCTGTTTCTGAAACTTGTTCAAATGACCAATCAGCTACTAAGCGTTCCAATTTACCGATCGCTACTGGTTCAAATTTCTTTGACTTACCTAACTTACAAACCATTTCACATTGCTTTTCTTGCGGACAAACTCTACCGCAAATAGCCGGTAAATTCGAATATCGATTGATAATTTGGTAAGCTTTTGACATATCATCATCTTTAATCGCTTGAATAAAACCAGGTATATCAATCATAACCGGGCAGTGTTTAATACAAGGTGCGTCTTTACACTGTAAGCAACGACTAGCTTCAAGTTTCCCTTGTTCTACTGTATAGCCTAAAGCTACTTCCTCGAAATTATGATTACGTACTTTGGGGTCTTGTTCAGCCATCGGTATTTTCGTATGGCTTCTTTTAGGCATTTTCTTTCACCCGCCTTTTAATTCGGTCATATGAAAGTGCCTCTTCTTCATTATATTGTGCCATCCTAGAGATAAATTCATCCCAGTGAACCTCTGATCCTAAAAACTCGGGACCATCAACACAAGCAAATTTAATTGAATCAGAGATGGTCACGCGACAACCACCACACATCCCAGTTCCATCAATCATAATAGGGTTCAATGAAACATATATCGGAAGGTCATACTTATCTGCTGTAAGTGTACAAAATTTCATCATCACACTAGGCCCGATTGCCCAACAAAAATTGATTGTTTGATAATTTAAAATTTTTGCCATAGCATCCGTGACTAAACCTTTTTCACCTGCTGAACCATCATCTGTCATAACATACAATTCATCAGAGACTGCTTTACACTCTTTTTCCAAAATAATTAAATCTTTTGTTTTTGCTCCAAGAATAGTTATGACATAATTACCAGCTTTTTTTAATTCTTTTACGATCGGATATAATGCAGCAATTCCCACACCACCGCCAACTAGTAAAACGTTTCCATAATTTTTAATTTCAGTAGCTTTCCCTAATGGACCTACTAAGTCTTTCAGGGAATCTCCATCGCATAATTTTGCCAGTGCCGCCGTGGACTTACCAACTACTTGAAAGATCAGGTGAATCTTGCCTGTTTGATTATCACTATCAACAATTGTTAGAGGAAGTCGTTCACCTAACTCATTGATCCTTAAAATAACAAATTGTCCAGCTTTTGCCTTTAAAGCAATTTGTGGTGCTTTAACCCAAAACTCGTATTCGTTTGCCGCAAGCTTTTTACAATGGGAAATTGTAAACACTGTCGTCCTCCTCATCTAAACTAACCATAGGCTTCAACCAATGCTTTAACAAATTCCTTTAAAACAACTTCATCTTCATCATCTGCGTCATTTTCTATTTTTACGACTTCGTGCCCTTTGGTAGCACCAGTTTCTGCAAATGCGTTATCAAAATCCACTGCTGAATCACAGAAATAGTCTGGATATAGTTCACTATCGCCACTTCCTACAACGCCATAAACTTTGCCAGAAAGATCTTGTTCTGGTAAATCCTCGTAAAAGTCTTCCAAATCAAAGGGCAACTCCCCTTCGTCATAAGTGTAAGTTGCTATTACACAAATATCTGCATCATCAAAAAAGTCCTCATCCGCATCATCTGCCTCCACTCGCTCAACTTCCATATCTAACTCAGAAAATTGATCTTCCAAAATCTCTGAGATTCCTTCTGTATTTCCAGTCATGCTAGCGTATACAATCTTTACTAATGGCATCTTCCAACGTCCTTTCGCTTATAAGCTTATTCTTTAAACTAGAATCATTATTAACTAAGTTAACTATATCACAAAAACGGAGAATTTCAACATTTAATTAGTCCTTATAAAAATTTTTTTGAATAAAGTTTTTTTATTAAAAAAAGACAGAATCTTTTTTGAGAAAAGCTGAGCATATTCTTCTTGCGTATCAATATCTTTTAATTGCTCATCATAAAATTCAAGACAAACCCAATTTTCTTTATGTCGATTACGAACCGAGCGTCCTCCTGTATCTCCAGACACTTGCAAAAGCTCTTTAAAATAATCTTTGCCAAAAAAGACGGGGCCACTAGGTTTTTTATTATAAAAAGGAACAACAATTGCTTTATCATCACCAAAACTGGCAATTTTCTGAAGTCCTTCTGCCGTTAAAAGTGGTTGATCAATTGGTAAAAACATCATATGATCTGCTCTGGCATTCATTGTTCCCAAGCGTACACTCATACTCTGACCTAAATTACTTTGAGTGTTAAAAATAATTCGTATATCACTAGAGAAGCGACACTTTTTATAACCTTCTGGGCGAATAACAACAATCACTTCGAAAAAACCTGCCTTTTGTGCAGTTTCCACTGTTCTTTCAATAAAACTTTGTTTTTTATAAGTTAAAAACAATTTATTTTTCTGCATTCTTTTTGAAAAACCACTGGCCATAATCACTGCACTAGTATGTGAAATCACACAAACACCTCTTTGTAAACTTCTTAGTTATTTTTTACGTTTTTTCTTTTGATAAGGTGTATCTTCAATTGGCAAGCTCGGTCGAAGATTGCCATCAAAGGCGTAATACGCTCCAGAAATTGCGGGCGCTGTTGGTATTGTAGCCAATTCACCTACACCTTTGATACCATAAGCTAAGCCCTCATGTAGATCTGGCGCTTTGACAAAGGTCGTTTTAATTGGCGGAACCTTCGATGCATCTAGCAATCCAAGATTAGTATAACGAGCTTTAACGTAGCCATCGTCCATTAGGAATTTTTCAGTTAAAGCATAGCCCATTCCCATTACGACGCCACCTTCAATCTGCCCTTCAGCCGCTCGAGGATTAACAACTTGCCCTATATCGTAAGCAGCAACAATATTAGCTATTTTACCTTTTTCATCTAATTCAACAACTTCTGAGCAATAGCCATATCCTGCATGACTCACCGGATTTTTCTTATCTGAATGTAATGCATCTGTTTTGGCTGAAAACTCATCATAATACTCGTGTCCTTCTAAGTCACTAAGTGAGTAACCCATATCTAAATCAATACGTAATTTTTGTGTGGCGCGACGAACTGCTTCGCCAGTGAATAAAGATTGACGAGAAGCAGTTGTGGTTTCTGAATCGGGTGTTCTACGTGTATCTGGCCCTTCCACAACAATAAGATCTGGAGAGAGGTTTAAAGCTTCCAGCGCTACTTGTGCCGCTACAGTTGCGATTCCTTGACCTATATCAGCTGCACTTGTTCGTATGTGAACTTTTCCATCTTCAACAGAAACAATACAACGACCTGTGTCAGGTAAACCTACGCCAATACCACTATTTTTGAAAAAGCAGGAAATCCCCGCATGCTCAGCTTGTTCATATGTTTCTTTTACTTCTAATAGGCTTTCCTTCAAAGCACAATTTGAAGAAACTAATTGACCGTTTGGCAAAATATCTCCAGCTGCGACCGCATTCTTATAACGAATCTCCCAAGGGGAAATGCCAACTTTATCAGCCAATAGATTAATATTACTTTCAATCGCAAAAGCACTTTGAGATACACCAAAACCTCGGAAAGCTCCAGCTGGCGGATTATTTGTGTAAACAGCAAAACCTTCAATATCAATATTTTTGTACTTATAAGGTCCAGCAGCATGTGTACAAGCGCGTTGTAGTACAGGACCACCCAGTGATGCATAAGCGCCTGTATCCGCTTTTATAACTGCTTTCATAGCAGTCAGATTCCCCTCTTCATCACAGCCAGTTGTAAAGTCCATTTCCATACCATGACGTTTCGGATGAACCATTAAACTTTCATCACGCGTCAATAATACTTTAACTGGTTGTTGTAGCAAGTACGCCGCTAATGCAGCATGATGCTGAACGCTCATATCTTCTTTACCGCCAAAGCCTCCACCTATAAGTTTGGCTTGGACATGTACTTTTTCTGGTGCTAAACCAAGCATACGCGCGCATTCTCTTTGTTCATCATAGATTCCTTGCCCTGCAGTCCACAAAAGTACACCTTTATCTTCAGGCTGGCCAATTGCGCATTCTGGCTCCATAAATGCATGTTCATTAATAGGAACAGAATAGTGATGCGAAACAACATATTTGGAATTTGCTAATCCAACATCTGCTTCTCCTCTAATTAAGTGTTCATGAGATAATGTATTTCCTTTAGGATGAATATTAGGCGCGTCTTCGGCTAAACCTGCTTCTGCGCTTAGTACCGGTTGAAGCTCTTCATAAGTAACATCCACTTGTTCTTTGATCTCGGCTAAACTATCTTTATTTTTCGCAACAACTAAAGCTATTGTATCCCCAACATACCTGGTAATTTCTCCTTCAGGTATCATGACATCCCAATCTGAAATAAATTCTAAATGACCAATTTTATTATTTCCCGGTACATCATTTGCAGTAAAAACAGCAACACAATCTGGATGCTCTTTTGCTTTTGTTGTATCAATTTTTAATACTTTTGCACGTGGATAAGCGCTGCGCACCGCTGAAGCATGTAGCAAATTAGGTAAATCGATATCATCAACGTAAATTCCTGTACCTAATGTCTTTTCAGCTGCATCCAAGCGATGGAAGTCCGTACCTAAACGCCCATTAGAATTATCGTCAGGAATTGGTGTATCTTCTTGCAACATTTGAGCAGCTAGTTTAATCGCTTCAATAATCTTAACATAGCCTGTACAACGACAGTTATTTCCTCGTATTCCTTTGCGAACATCTTTTTCAGAAGGTTCAGGTTTTTTATTTAATAATCCAACCGCGGAAATCACCATTCCTGGAATACAATATCCACACTGAACGGCTCCTGTTTTAGTAAATGCATAACTAAATACATCTTTTTGTCGTGGCGATATTCCTTCAATCGTAGTAATCTCTTTATTTTCTACTTTTGACAAATTAAACAGACAACTATTGGTAGCCTTTCCATCAATGAGTACAGTACAAGCGCCACAAGAACCACTATCACAGCCATTTTTTGTTCCAGTAAGTCTCATTTCATCACGTAGGAAATGCATCAGACTTTTATCTTGCTCACAACTGACCGATTCCCCGTTCACTATAAACGAATACACCTTTAACACACCCTTAATTTAAATGATCTTTTTCACATTATACCACATAAAAAAATATTTTTGTAAGATAAAAATATTTTCTCTGCTTTATTTAGAAATGTAAATGTGATGATATACCCCAAAAAAGTATCTTATTTTTTTACTGATTCTCTTCTTTTAAAAAAATATCGTTAAAAAGTTGTTTAACTTTTTGGTTGGCTTCTTTTTCAAAATTTTCATATTTTTTCACAAGTTTTTTTCCTTCTTGCGTTAGTCGGGAGCCACCTCCTTGAGAACCGCCAATTTGTGATACAATCAATTTTTTCCCCCATAGTTTTTCTGCTTTTTGGACAATACGCCAAGCTTTATTATACGACATTTCCATTTCTTTAGCCGCTTGACTCAACGAACCATTCTTATGCACTAAATTTAAAACATCTAAAACACCAGGACCAAAAAATATTTCACCTTTCTTCAACCGTAAGGTCATTTTATAAGATAGTTCATTTTGTTTTGTCATAAAAACCTCCACTTATATACAATAAATAACGGTTTTCAAGTAAAAATAATCTTTTGCTAATTTTTACCGATTTACTCTTGTAGGCTTTTTTCTGGTTTCGGTTTATTTAAAATGAGATTTAAGACAACTGCAATAATTGCTGTTAAAATAACTTCAGAGTTACCAAAAATTGTGGTTACCCATGCAGGAAAACCAGCCAGCGACCCTTCTGAAAGAGCGATCCCGATGCCAAACGCTAAAGAAGTTCCAACCACTGTGGTATTTTTCGGTGTCAATCCTTCATTTGCTACTGTGCGTAATCCTGTCATTGCAATCGTAGCAAAAACAGAAATCGTAGCACCACCAATAACGGACTGTGGTATAGTTGTTAAAATGGCGGCGATTTTAGGTAAAAATCCTGCAACTAATAAAACACCTGAGGCAAATGTAAAAATATATTTATTAATTGCTTTTGTTGAAACAACTAAGCCTACGTTTTGTCCAAATGTGGCACAAGGAACTGAACCAAACAGGCTTCCTAAAAAGTTGGCCAAACCACTTCCCATAATTGCACCAGAAATTTCCTTATCCGTAGGCTGACGATCCATCGCCCCAAAAGTTGTAGCACTAAATTGACCAATTGTTTGCACTGAGTCCACTAGATACATTACAACCAAGGTCGCAATCGGCACAGCCTTAAACTCTAAACCAAAATGAAGGGGCAAAATGCTTTGTACAAGACCTGCATTTGCTATAGGAACAAAATCAACCATTCCTAAAAATAATGAAACAATATAACCAATAATCATTCCTACTAACATTGAAGATAACTTTAAAAATCCTCTGCCAAAATTATTCAAGTAAAAAACAATGACAAAAGTGATAATGGCTACTAACCAACTTTGCCAAGATCCGTATCCTTCATTTCCAGCGCCTCCTGCCATATATTTGACGGCTACTGGAAATAAGGAAAAACCAATACTTAGAATGACTGTACCCGTTACAATCGGTGGAAAGATAAAACGAATTTTCTTAATCGTCAGACCAACGAAAATAACTGTCAAACCACCAATTAATTGCGCGCCAAAAATTGCGCCTATACCAAATTCAGCACCAATTGCAAGTAAAATAGGGACATAAGCAAAACTAGCCCCCATCATAACAGGTAAACGCGCACCAAAGCGGCCAAAAATTGGAAAGAGCTGTATCAAAGTAGTAATTCCTGCAAAAACTAAGGACGTTTGTAAAATTAAAGTAGTATTGGCTTCGTTTAAATTAGTTGCTTCTGCGATCATCAATCCTGGTGTCACAATACCCACAATTGCCGCAACCACATGTTGTAAACCTAAAGATAGGATTTCACCAAATTTAGGCTTGGCGTCATATTTATAAAGAGCGTTTAATTCTTTTTTCGACTCCATTTGTCTTCTCCTTTCGAACTGGTAGATAGACCGTGCATCACTTCATAGCAATGGCTTCGATTTCAAAAGAACCGCCCAATGGTAATTCCTTTACAACAAAGCAAGAGCGAGCTGGTTTCCATTCACCGAAATAATCTGCATAAACTTCATTAACTGCTGCAAAATCTGTCATATCTGTTAAAAAAACAGTCGTTTTTACAATATCTGAAAGACTTAGATCCATCTCTTTCAGTATTTCTTTTAAGTTATCAAAGGCTTGTTTTGCCTGCATGGTTACACTTTTTTGTAATTTCCCCGATACAGGAGCCAAACCTAACTGCCCTGATATAAAGGCTTGATTTCCTGCTAAAATAGCATGTGAATACGGCCCTACAGCTGCAGGAGCCTGCTTAGTATTAATCATATTTTTTGTCAATTTCTTACCTTCTTTCTTAATTACTCCTAATTAGCGTGCCTGTCTTACCAGCTAATCCTTCTTTGGCTTTTTCTAAAGAAGTGATCAACGCTTTTTTATCTGTTTTTTTAACAAAGTTCATTGCTGCTTCAACTTTTGGTAACATAGATCCGGGAGCAAAATGACCTTGGTTAATATATTTTTGTAGCTCATAGGGTGAAACTTTTGCTAGATTTTTTTGCTCCGGTGTACCAAAGTTTAAAGCCACTTGTTCAACAGCTGTTAAAATAATTAAAAAGTCTGCGTTGATCGTTTCTGCTAACAAAGCGCTGCAAAAATCTTTATCAATAACTGCTGGAACTCCTTGTAAACGATTGTTTTCTCCTTTAATTACGGGGATTCCTCCGCCACCGCAGGTAATCACTAACTCATTGGCACTGATTAAATTATTGATGGTTTCAATTTCTATAATCTCTTTGGGTTTTGGGGAAGCAACGACTTGGCGATAACCTCTTCCAGCATCTTCTGCTACTACAATATCTTTTTCCATCGCAGCCTGCATTGCTTCTTCTTTAGCCATAAAACGACCAATTGGTTTTGTTGGTTTGTCAAAGGCAGGATCATTTGGATCCACTTCGACTTGAGTTGCGATCGTAACAACCGGTTTTTCCATTTTGCGAGAAAGCATTTCTTCTCGTAAAGCGTTTTGTAAATCATAACCGATGTAAGTCTGACTCATTGCCACACTAACGGATAAAGACACTGGCGGATACTTTTCTGGATCCTTAGCCGTCATTTCATCCATCGCGAGTTTGATCATTCCTGCTTGTGGGCCATTACCATGAGCTAATACTACCTCATAGCCTTCTTCAATAAGATCCACTACATTAACTGCTGTTTTTTTCACAGCTTCCATCTGCTCTTTCAAGTTATTTCCTAAAGCATTACCGCCTAGGGCTACTACAACTTTTGTCATCAAACTTTTCCTCCTGAATCAATAACTTTTTAATATTTCATTTCAAAAAAGAGTAGAGAAGGTTTAAGTAAAGAAATCTTTTTCATTTCCTTAAAACTTCTCTACTCTTACTAATCATTCATCGTAATGACGTTGTTTTCCTCGTTTTTCTAAATCTTTTAAAGCTTGTCCAGGTAATTGGAATTTGCTTAAGAAAATCATCGCAGCAATTACATAGGGTTTGTAACTAGCTTCTTTGTATAACTCGTTACGGTAACGGTCAAATACAGAAGCATCTACTTCGCCTTCTTCCGCAGAAACGCCTGTAATATCTGCAGGAAGTGGATGCATGTATAATGCTTTGCCATCTTTTGTAAGTTCCATCATTTCTTCTGTACAAGCCCAATCTTTATGTTGTCTGTTTTCTTTTAATAGCTCTTCTTCTAACTCGTCAATTGCATCAAAGTTTCCTTCACTGTATAATTCTGTTCTTTTTTCCATCGCTTTAAAAGGTGCCCAACTTTTACAATAAATAACGTCAGCATCGGTAAAAGCTTCTTTCATATCGTAAGTCTTTTTAAAAGAACCCCCAGATTTTTCTGCATTTTTTTGTGCTAGTTCTTCAATTTCAGGCATTACTTCGTATCCTTCTGGATGTGTCAAAGTCACGTCCATGCCAAAACGCGTCATTAATCCAATAATTGCCTGAGCAACAGATAGAGGCTTCCCATAGGATGGCGAATAAGCCCATGACATGACGATCTTCTTACCTTTTAAGTTTTCGATGCCGCCCACTTCATGAATGATATGATCTAAATCAGCTAAAGCCTGTGTTGGATGATCAGTATCATCTTGTAAGTCAACTAAGTTAGGGCGTTGTTCCAAAATTCCATCTTCTTGGCTTTCTTTTACAGACTCGATGACTTCACGCATATAAGCATCGCCCTTACCAATGTACATGTCGTCGCGAATTCCAATTACATCCGCCATAAAAGAAATCATTGTTGCTGTTTCACGCACGGTTTCACCATGAGAGATTTGTGATTTTTTTTCATCTAAATCTTGTACAGCCAGACCTAACATATTACAAGCACTCGCAAATGAAAAACGTGTTCGCGTTGAATTATCGCGAAAAATTGAAATACCTAGACCAGAATCAAAAATTTTGGTGGAGATATTTCTTTCTCGTAAATTTCTTAAAGCATCTGCAACTTTTAAGGTTGCTTTTAATTCATCTTCTGATTTATGCCAAGTTTGCATAAAATCATTGCCAAACATATCTGTAGTATTGTAACTATTGATCTCTTCTAATAAATTTTCAAAATTTGCCATTTACTTTTTCCTCATTTCTTATTTCGTATATACTGTTGGTAAAGTTGCGTAAAACGCAGCACAACGAACTAGATCTTCTTTCCAAGTAATTTCATTTGGCGCATGTGCTTGATCTTCTGCACCTGGTCCATAACCAATACAAGGAATATCATTACGGCCCATAATAGTGACGCCATTTGTTGAAAAAGTCCATTTATCAAGAACCGGGCGTACTTCACGCATTTGGATTTGTGAATCTGGTCCTTGTCGTTTATCCCCATATAATTGATCATGGGTTTCAACTAAAGCTTTTGTAACCTCGTGATCTTCTGGAATAACCCATGTTGGAAAGTAGCATTCGATTGGATAAGATTGACCCGTATAACTTGGTACATCATAGTCATACATTGAAACTTCAACATCTTCACTATATTTTTGCACCGCTGGCAATTGTCGGATTTCTTCTAAACAACTTTCCCATGTTTCTCCAGCTGTCATTCGACGGTCTAAAGAAACTGAACAACCATCTGCTACTGCACAACGACTTGGCGAAGAGAAGAATACTTGCGAAGCTGTAATCGTTCCTCTACCTAAAAATTGTGCTTCTTGCCAATCTGAATTAAATTGTTGATGTAACATTTTTTCTAAACCATAGATAGAAGTTGATTCTGTACAACCATTATTATTTAATGCGCGTACGTCATTTAAAATGTCGGCCATTTTATAAATTGCATTATCTCCTCGTTCTGGTGCTGAACCATGTGAAGAAACGCCGCGAACATCAACCCGAATTTCCATACGTCCACGTTGTCCTCGATAAATTCCACCATCAGTCGGCTCAGTAGAAACAACAAATTCTGGACGAATCTTATCTTCATTAATGATATATTGCCAACATAAACCGTCACAGTCTTCTTCTTGAACAGTTGCTGTAACTAAAACCGTATATTTATCGCTCAATAAACCTAAATCTTTCATGATTTTAGCGCCATAGATAGCGGAAACAACGCCGCCTTCTTGGTCAGAAGTTCCACGTCCACCAATTTCGCTATCATTTTCATAACCTTCATATGGATCAAATTGCCAGTTCTTCTTTTCCCCAATCGCAACTGTATCCATATGTCCATCAAAAGCGATTAATGTTTCACCTGTTCCCATATATCCTAGTAAATTTCCCATCGGGTCAAATTCTACTTTATCAAACCCGAGTTTATCCATTTCTTCTTTAGTACGTTGTAGTTTTTTTCCTTCATCAGCACTTTCCCCAGGAATTCTGACCAAATCACGTAGCAATTTTGTCATATCCTTTTCGTAATCTTGTGCTTGTTTTTTGATTGCTTCTAAATCCATTCTTTCTACCTCCACAAAATATGTTTATAATTATCAGGATCTGTATCGCCTTCTGTCGAAAACAATACAATCTCTGAATCATTACCTAAAGTTAAATATTCTTTCAAATCCTTATATTCAGGGTCTTTCATTAAACTAGCGATTAACCCCATACCTACAGCTCCTGATTCACCAGATACAACTTGTCTATCCCCTTTAATAGGTGCACCTAGCATGCGCATTCCTTTTTCTGAAACAGAATCAGGACAAGAGACAAAAGCATCTACATGATTTTTTAAAATATCAAAAGAAATCGTATTAGGTTCACCACAAGCAAGCCCTGCCATAATCGTATCTAGATCACCATCAACAAAACGAATCTTGCCATCACTTTGTTTAGCTGACTGATACAAACAATCAGCTGCTTGAGCTTCCATTACAACCATTTTAGGCGGATTTTCAGGATATAAGTTGGCATAATAACCAATGACAGCCCCAGCTAAGCTTCCCACGCCTGCTTGAATAAAGACATGGGTTGGACGTTTACTGCTAGCTCTCATTTTTTCATCAGCTTCACTTGCCATTGTTCCATAACCTTGCATAATCCAGGACGGAATTTTTTCATAACCTTCCCACGCTGTGTCTTGAACCATCACGCCATTTTTGGTTGACTCAGCTAATGAGTTAGCTTTCCTAACACATTCATCATAATTAACATCTTCAATCGTGACCTCAGCGCCTTCTTTTTTTATATTATCAAAACGCGTTTGCGTAGAGCCTTTAGGCATTAATACAACTGCTTTTTGTCTCAACTTATTAGCTGCCCAAGCTACGCCTCTACCATGGTTACCATCTGTAGCTGTATAAAAAGTTGCTTGTCCAAACGCTTCTTTTAATTCATCTGATGTTAATGTGTCATAGTCAATTTCTGAAATATCTTTTCCCGTGCGTTCGGCAATAAAATTAGCCATGGCAAAGGAGCCACCTAATACTTTAAAAGCGTTTAGGCCAAAACGATAAGATTCGTCTTTAACAAACAGATTTTTTACTCCTAAATAATCAGCCATATGATCTAATTTAACTAAAGGTGTTTCATTATATTGCGGGAAACTTTCATGAAATGCTCGTGCCTTTTCCATATTTTTTTTTATCCATTAAATGTAAATATGGATCATCAGTTTTTGGCATTTCATTTTGAACCCATTTGATTTTTTCCAAACTTTTCACTCCAATTTCATTCATTAATTTTTCGAAAAACAAATTTTCCGGTTTTTTCTTTACAAACTGTTCCATTTTCAGCAACTTTAACTCCTCGAAGGAAGACTTCCCGTGCTTTTCCTATCGTTTCAAAACCTTCATAAGGAGTGTAATCACAATTTGTTACTTGTGTCTTAGCACTTATAACATCTGCTTTTTCAGGCTCCCAGATGACAATATCTGCATCACTGCCAATTTGAATAACACCCTTTTTAGGATACATATTAAACTGTTTAGCGATGTTTTCAGACAACAGACCAACAAATGCTTCCAAACTAATCTTATTCGTTACAACCCCTGTTGTATAAATTAACTCGGGGCGGGTTTCAACTCCCGGCATGCCACCCGGTATTTTAGTAAAATCACCCTTGCCGTTAACTTTTTGATTAGAAAAATTAAAGTCACAATGATCTGTCGAAATCGTTTGAATTTCGCCATCTACCACGCCTTGCCACAAAGCTTTATTATCTGTAGTCTTTCTTAAAGGAGGTGCACAAACATATTTAGCGCCTTCAAGATTCGGTAAGTCATATAAAGAATCCTCTAAAAGTAGGTATTGCGGACAAGTTTCAACATACACTACTTGTCCTTTAGCTCTCGCTCTTTTCACTACTTCTAACGATTCTTTCGTACTTAAGTGCACGATGTTAACGGCTAAGCCGACCTGTCCTGCAATGGTAAGGTATCGATTAATCGCTTCAGCTTCTAATACATTAGGTCGTGATAAGGGATGGTATTTGGGTGCTACTTTTCCGGCCTGCAAGTAATCTTTTTGTAATTGATTGATTACATCACCGTTTTCACAATGAACGCCTAGCATACCACCAACTTTTTTTATTTCTTTCATGGCTTCAAAGAGTTCAGCATCGCTAGCACGCATCGCGTCATAAGCCATATACATTTTAAATGATGTGATTCCCTGAGCAATCATTTCTGAAACTTCTGCTTTTATTGCAGGTGTCCATTCAATTAGTGACATATGATAATTAAAGTCACAAGAGGCCTTACCTTCAGACATTTGCTTCCAGGCCTTTAAACAGTTATTTAAGGAATTACCGCGCTCGGGAGTCGCCATATCAATGATAGTCGTCGTTCCTTTAGCAACTGCCGCTTGACTACCACTGACAAAGTTATCTGAAGTTGCAGCTAAGTCATTTTCTAATTCTAAATGAGTGTGCCCATCAATAAATCCTGGTAAAAGATAGCAAGCAGAAGCATCTATAAGTTCATCTTCGTTAACATCTAAATCATAGCCCATCTCTATAATTTTTTCGCCTTTTATTCGAACATCCAATTGACGACGGCCGTTTGTAGAAACGACCGTTCCGCCTTTAATTAGTATCGACAATTATTCTCACCTCTTAATTTGCTAAACAGAAATCGTAATCGTCAATTACCGTTTCCATTAAATCCATAATGCCATCTGCAATATCTGCATTACTTGTTGTATTAAGGTCAACTGTCTGTTCCTTATCTTTATAACGAACCAAGCAAGTTTTTGTTTCTTGATCAATCACATAAAAACCTTGGTTTGTGCTATTATAAAAGTCTTCTTCACTATTAAATAAGGTAAATTTAACTTTATATGGAGCACTGGAATAAGGACAGAAAGTTTCACAATTCCCACACTCATTACACATTCTGTCAATATGCATAATTTGCGGACGATCGTTTACATTAATGACAACATTCGCTCGGTTAGGGCATACATCCACACAAGATTCACATATTGTCGAACATTCCAGACAACGTTCAGCCTGGGAGACTGGATCTTCATCTGTTAGCAGTATCCCTCTTTTACTCCGAGGTTCTTGTAAGTCTATATTTTGATTAGCACGTTCATAATTTTTATTATGGATTTCACAAATATTACTACAAGCTTTGGTAGCATCTGCAATAGCTTCAACAATGGTAGCTGGACCAAGGTGAGCGTCCCCTACTACATATACATGTTCCAAATTTGTTTCTAAAGTATCTGGATCAACAAGCACACGTCCTCTTGGATCTGTTTGAATACCTAGCTCATTAAAGTAGCTGTCATCCACTTTTTCTCCAATCGCAGAAACGACTGTTGAAGCTTTAATATCAACAAATTGACCAGTTGATTCCGGACGCTTGCGACCGGATTCATCTCTTTTTCCTAATTTCATTACTTCACAAGTAAGATAGCCATTTTCTAATGACACAGGAGATAATAGTTCACGGAAAGTTACACCTTCATCCAAAGTTGTCAAAAGTTCCTCTTCATCTGCTGGCATATTTCGTTTATCACGACGATAAACTAATGAAACATTATTAACGTTTGGCAAGCGTTTAGCAGCTCGAGCACAGTCCATAGCTGTATTTCCACCGCCAATTACGACAATATCTTCACCATAAACATTATGGGTTGGATCAACACGCAAATCACTTAAAAATTCCAGAGAATTAACAGCTTCACCTTTATCTAAGCGAAGATTATTGTGTTTATGAGCACCAATTGCGTAAATAATATTTTCATATCCAGCTTCTTTTAAAGAGTCAATTGCTGGGGCGGCTTGCCCAGTTTTAAATTCAGCTCCCATAAATTTAGCCATATCAACATCTCTTTGTACACTTTCCATAGAAATACGAAATTCTGGTACAATTTGGCTACAAACACCGCCTGCATCATCACCTTTTTCAAATACAGTTACTGGATAACCTTCACGAGCTAAAAGATAGCCGGCTGAAATACCTGCTGGACCACCGCCAACTACTGCTGTTTTGGGCGCGTCCTCTTTTCTTTCAGGTTTTTCCATCGTTGCCATTAATTCATCATAAGCATTTTCGGCAGCTTCTAACTTCACACCTCGGATATCAATGGAATCTTCATAAAATTGACGTGTACATTTTGTCTGGCAAGGATGCGCACAAATCGTTCCCGTAATAAAAGGTAATGGATTTTTATCAACAATTACTTTTAAAGCTTCCAAATGTTTTCCTTCACTAACGTAGCGTAGGTAAGCTGGGATATCTTGGTCAATCGGACAACCATCAGTTCCTCGACACGGAGCAGTATAACAATCAAGTAATGGTAATTTCTCTTTAATCTTTGGAGAAATTGGTAGTTTTATAGGCTTTTGATAAAGTGCTTGAGCTTTTGATTTTTCTACTAATTCTGTTAATTTATCTAATTCTAATTGAACATAATTAGGATATTTTAACGAAGAAACTACATTGGACATTTGTTGGATACGCTGGTAACCACCTGGTTTTAATAGCGTAGTAGCCACTGTAATCGGCCAAATTCCTGCTTCAAATAAGTCTTTGATGTTGAAAATATCCGCTCCACCGGAATAAGAAATCTGTAGTTTTCCTAAAAAAGCATCCGATAGTTTTTTAGCCACAGCGATACTTAGAGGAAACAACGAACGACCAGACATAAACATCTCATCTGCAGGTAATTCATTTTGACCAACATCTACAGGTAAAGTATTCGTTATCTTTACGCCAAAATTGCGTTGCATTCTATCAGCTAAACTTTGTAGACGTTTAAGCATAGGAACTGCTTCTTCAAATTGTAAATCTTCTACAAAATGATGATCATCAAATTCCATATAGTCAAAGCCGAGTTTATTCATTATTTCACGAGCATAATCATAGCCTAGCAAAGTCGGATTACATTTAATAAAGGTATGCAATTGCTGTTCTTCAATAAAATGAGTAGCTATTTTTTCAATCTCATCTGGTGGGCAGCCATGTAAAGTTGATAGCGTTATAGAACGAGAAACATGGGGACTAATTTCTTTTAAGTATTCTTCATCAATACGTGTAAATTGCGCCATATGTTTGCGCGCTGCTTGCAAACATTCTTCCCAAATGGGTGTATTCGAAACATCTTGCATATCGTGAATATATTTTTGGATTTTTGGCGTTAAGATTCCTTCCAAATCATATCCCACACTCATATTAAAAATAAAACCGTCTGGATCGCCTAAATCAAACTCTCGACTTAATAATTTTAAAACAAACCAAGCTTTCGTATACTCTTCAAAGGCTTGTGGCACCCGTAATTCTGTTGACCATTCAGAGTTATAAGCCTCATCTCTAGCCGAAATACATGGTTTTGCAATTCCTGTATCTTCACCGTCAATCACTTGGACCGTTTTTAATTCAAAAAACCTAGCACCACTAACATAAGCCGCAACGATATTTTGAGCTAACTGTGTCTGAGGGCCCGCAGCTGGTCCAAAGGGTACTTCTATTTTTTCATTAAATAAGGATATTCTTTTATTTTTATCCGCTTTATAAAACCGGTGGATACCAAAAATCGTTCCTGTTTTTTTGTATTCTTGCATCACCCAATCTAATAGTGCATCAATGGAGATGGGACGCATTACATCACTCATTTTTTTCACCTCTAATTATTAATTCTACTCCATAATTTCTTTGCTTCTTCTCTAGCTTTAGCATAAACTTCTTCTTCATCGATATTTATTACCTCGTTATTTCGCATTCTTACTTCACCATTAATGATTGTATCAGTAATATTATTCCCATTAACTGCCATTAAAATATGACCATTAACATTGTCTGCGGTTATCGGTGTAGGAGCATGATAGTCGGCTATAATAATATCTGCAGCTGCTCCTTCTTCAAGGACGCCAAGTTTAGTGTCAAAATAACGATTGGCCATCTTCGGGTTATTTGCAAATAACAGTTCTGGCACTTCAGTTCCACCGGCACCTGGATCTACTAAAGTATGTTTATAAATCAAATTCGCAAATTTGTATGATTCCGTAACATCTGTTGTAAACCCATCTGTACCCAAGCCACAAACAATACCAAACTCATCCATCATTTTTAAGGTTGGTGGACACCCAACAGCATTCCCCATGTTAGATTGAGGATTAGTTACAACCATGGTGTCAGTATCTTTAATCAACTGCATCTCTTGAGGGTTAATATAAATACAGTGTCCTAATAAACTTTGTTTGCCTAAAATCCCCAAATCAAATAAGCGGTTTATGATAGGCTTGTGATATTTGTGCAAGGCATCGTGTACGTCTGCAATCCCTTCTGCTACATGAATATGAAATCCTACGCCCTCAGGTGTTTTTGCCACTGCTTTTTCCATTGTCTCATCTGATAAAGTAAACTGAGCATGCATACCCATCATCGCTTTTTGCATATCGCTTGTTTGATTTTGCACTTTATTGATGAAACGAAGGTTTTCTTCAATTGCTTGATTAGCTGCTTGTTTTCCATGACGATCTGATACTTCATAACATAAGCAAGTACGTACGCCCATTTCAGTAGCAGCTTTTGATAATTGGTCTAAACTGCCTTCGATTTCTCCATAGCTTGCCTGATGATCAAACATAGTAGTAACACCATTTTTGAGACTTTCCAAATAAGCGATTCGTCCACTCTGATAGCTTGCTTCATTTGTCATTTCGCTATCTAACTTAAACCATTGGCCTTCCAAAATATCCATAAAGTTTTTCGGATTATAACCATTGATACTTAGCCCTCTGGCAAAGGTACTGTAAATGTGATTGTGCATGTTAATAAAACCTGGCATAATTAAACCGTTTTGCGCATCGATAAATTCAACGTCCGGATACTTCTCCTTCAAGGTCTTTGTGTCTGCAACTTCTTTGATTACTGTCCCATCAATCAATACTGCACCGTTTTTTATGAAACCCTTTTCTTTTTTGTGTGTGACTAAGTGACCATTTCCCACCAGTAACATAAGTTGACCTCCTAATATTCTCGTTATCCACAATAAATTTCTTGTACACGAATTGTATACCATATTTTTTGTGGCACGAACTTTTACTGACTTTAGTATAGCACGTTATCTAAAAAATAAAAAGCCTATCTAAAATTTTTTTGGATCTATTGAAAATGTTTCAAAGCTCATAAATATTTGTTAATTGAAAATTTACATGATACTATTATAAAAAGAAAACAAAATACTTTCTGGAGGGTTTTTATGCTATCTGAACAAAACGCTAACTTTTTAAAGCAAACCGCTAAAGCCATAGCTACACAATTTGGTGAGGATTGTGAAGTTGTAGTACATAAAATTGACGAAAACAAAACAGATCATTCGATCATTGCCATAGAAAATGGGCATATAACTAATCGTCATATAGGAGACGGCCCATCCCAAGTTGTCTTGGAAACGCTGCAAAAAGATCCTGAAGAAATCGAAGATCATTATAATTATTTAACTCGTACACGTGATGGCCGAGTGTTAAAATCAAGTACAATATTCTATAAAGGAGAGGATGGAAAACTCGAAGCAATTTTTGCTATAAACTTTGATACATCTTCTTTATTTGCAGCAGAAAATGCTTTGCATAAATTAACCGTTACCGATGAACCTGAAGATGAAGTAGAACCAAGCTTCATCCCGCAAAATGTTAATGATCTATTAGACGAGTTGATTAAAGAATCCGTTAAATTAGTTGGTAAACCTGTGGCGCTGATGACAAAAGAAGATAAAGTCAAAAGTATTCAGTTTTTAAGTAATAAGGGCGCTTTTTTAATCACTAAATCTGGAGATAAAGTAGCTAAATACTTTAATATATCGAAATATACACTATACAATTATATCGGCTAAGATAGAAAACAACTTTCACGAACAAAAGCAGTGTCTTCTAAGAGCTAGCTTTTCACTAACTTTTAGAAGACACTGCAGTGAATGTTGTCTTTTTATTTAAATGCATCATAACAGCTTCTAATACAGCACCCCCCAGTGCGCGAGCTTTATCTGAAATAGTGAAACAATCAACCTCTTGAGAAGGCCTAGGATCTACATCTGCACATTTTAATCCCTTTGGTATAACAAGATTTTCGGCGATTTCTCCTCGTAAGGTTCCATCTAAGGGGGAATAAACTGCGGCATCCCCTACATAAAATAATAATTCATCTTTTTTTACATGATCCCCAATTTTTCGAACGTGTTTTACTTTACCAGCAGCTGGAGAATGAACAACTCGTTCTGCGCTTTTTCCACCCAGTTTCCCAGGTACACCAGTATTGGCCAATGCTTCCCCTGAAAAAAATAAACGACCTAAGTTATGTCCACGCATTGTTTCAACAACAACGTCAACGTCTTTTGACGCCGTAAAGCCTGGACCTAGTGCAATAGTAAATGGTGCCATCTGAAGATTTGTACCTAGATTTTTTTTAGCCAAGATTGCATCAATAACGACTATAGGTTTAAAGAAATTTAGACTCTTGCCATCTGGATCAACTAGTAATGGAATCTTATCTTGTTGCCAGATAGACAGACTTTCTTCTGGATTTTGTATTTTTTCTATATGTAAATCTTCCACTCGATATTTTCCCAGAAAAACAGCATTACAGGCTGCTACAGTGCGTCGAATCGCTAAAGGTTGCGCTGTTTCTAAAATCACTACTTTAAAACCAGCATGGTATAATTTTTGAATCACACCTGTTGCAATATCTCCCCCACCACGAACGACAATTACCCTATCTTCTACTTTTCCCATATAATCCATCCTTTATTTGAAAATGTACTGCCGGCAATAACCTTTTTTAACTGCTTTTTAAACACTGGACTCATTTTTTGCACGACTTGTTTGGCAAGTTTGAGGTCTTCTAACCCTTCTACATGGTTTATATACAAAATCTTTTCTCCTCTAGCTTTAGCAAATAATCCTTCTGGATGTTCAATCAATTGCGCTAAATGTTGGACAGTAATAGGAGAATCTTTTTTAGCAGAAACTAACTTTAAATAATAGGGTAAACGATGGATAACTGTTCCATTCGTTAGTTTTCCCAATACACAAAGAGGCACAATACCAATGGTTGTTGTCGTTTCGGCTACAATGACAGGTTCAAAATCAGCCCACCCTTTCAGAGGTCTTTGCTTGGAACCGTCCGCTTCTAAAAAAATCTTATCAAATAAAGGAAAAGATTGTTTAAAGCTTGTTGATTCAGGCATACTTATTTTCTTTTTCCCATAATTATCAGTAAGCTTTCCTGCCATAGTAATGCCAATTTCTGCTGTTAAGTTTTCAAAGGGATCAATCATCAAACGATCGTAAATATTAGCTTTTGGATAACCCATTTTAGTCGTTGTACTTAATAAAACTTTTTCATGGCAATATTTTTTTGCAAGAAATATAAGCAAACTGGTTTTTCCACCGCTACCAATGATTGATAGAACCTCGTAATCCTTGAGTTCAAAACAATCAATTAGTTTTGCCATGGAACATACTCCTTTTTATTATTTTTTTGTATGATATTATAAATTCCATCCAAAGGAACATGATTCAATCGCAAAATTTCACAACTTTGTTCAACTTGTTTTTTGTCAATTCGTAAACTAATCCCGCAAAAGTCCCCAAGGTCTCTAGGCAGCGGCATTGCCTTTGTAAAAATATTTTGTTTATTAAGCACATCTTCAGCTTTCATTACCTGATGGGTATTTGAAAAAGTCAACAAACATTCCATGATGAGTCCTCATTTCTACAATGTAACGACTTTATCAGCTTTCATTTGAATTTCACTAATAGTAAACATATTCGTTATATCTCCAATAGCAACCTTTTCTTTTAAATCGTAAAAATCTACACAGGTACCACAAGTCAAAATGGTCACTTCTTTTTCCTGCAAGCTTTGCAAATCATCAAGTATAGGTGAACCATAATTGGTCAAAAAAGCGCCTTCATTAAAGAAAATCAGCGTACTCGGTAAGTCATCTAATTCAGTTAAAGAATAAATATAACTTTTCATTAACAAATCTCCCAGTGCCAAATCACCTTTTCCTAATGTTTTGCTTCCAATCATTAATACTGTATCTTCTTTAACATTTGCTAGGTCTTCCAATCCTTTTTTAGGCATTAACGTAATGGTAAAATGTTCATCTCCCAATTGTTTTATCTGGGTTTCAATACCCAAGTCATCAGTCATTTTAGTAATATTATTCACTGAAACTTGATTATCGACAGAAACTTCGACCGATTCATCTTGCTCCCCTCGATCTCGAAGCGCCTTCTTTGTTTCAACTACTGGAATGGGGCATGGTTTTCCTAAAGCATTAATTTTTAGCATGCTAAATTTCCTTCTTTCTGTTATAAAAGGATAATAGGCGTATCCTCTTTTTTGACAATCTCACCGATCATTTGTGCTTGTGGATCATCTTTTTGTATCTCTGATAATAATTCTTGCGCTTTATCTACAGCCACACTGATTAATAAACCACCTGAAGTCTGTGGATCAAATAAAATTTCTTGCATAGCAGGTGCAATATCGGTTAATGAAACTTTTCCCCCTAAAAATTCACGATTTCGTTGGCCACCTGCCGTTGCTAGGTATTCTTCAGCAAAATGATAGGCATTAGGCAAAAGTGGCAACAAACTAGTATCCACCACCGCTGTATAGTCTTTTTCTACCATCTCTAACAAATGACCTAAAAAGCCAAAGCCCGTAACATCCGTACAAGCGTGAACATCATATTGTTTCATTTTTTCAGAAGCATCTTTATTTAACCGCTGCATAGAAAAAAGAGCAGCTTTTTCTGTCTCTTTATCAGCTAAACCTATACGTACAGCTGATTGTACAAGTCCTACTCCTAGAGGTTTAGTTAAAAGTAATACATCTTTTTCTTTTGGTGTATTATTGCTAATAATCTTTCTGTTACTTAACGTACCGGTTACGGCCAGTCCGTACTTAGGTTCATGATCATAAATCGAATGACCTCCAGCTAATACGGTATTGGCTTCCTCTATTTTTTCAGCACCGCCAGTTAACATTTCTTTCAAATGTTTTTTATCCATTTTTTCTGGAAAACAAACAATATTTAGTGCATACAGTGGCGTGCCACCCATGGCATAAATATCACTTAAGGCATTTGCTGCTGCAATCTTCCCAAATGTCTTTGGGTCTTCAACCATAGGTGAAAAAAAGTCCATGGTTGAAATAAGTGCTTGATCTTCATTGATTTGATAAACCGCTGCATCATCTGCAGTATCAAAACCTACTAGTAAACGTTCATCTTTTTTACGAGGAATTTCTTGCAATAAGCCAGCCAAATCTTTGGCGCCAATTTTGGCGCCACAACCGCCAGATGTACAGCTAGAAAGAAAACTTTCCACTTAATTACCTCCTTCTTGTTAGAATTTGTTCAAGTGCTATCAAACAACGATCAATTTCAGTAGCAGTCGTTTCAAAACCAAAACTAAAGCGTAACGCTCCCGTTGCAAAGCTTTCTGCAGTTTTATGTGCAGTTGGAGCACAATGCAGCCCATGACGAGTGATAATGCCATAATCTTCATATAAAACCTGCGTCAACTCGTTAACTTCTAGTTCTTGCGGTACAACAGAAACTACAGGTACTCTATTACAAACGTCTGTATTCCCTAATATCTCTAAAGGCATCCCTTTAAGCCCAGACAAAAATTGTTTAGTTAATGCTTGTTCATTTTCTTGAATGGTTTTTAAACCTGTTTGCTTAAGCCATTCTAAACTGGTTTTTAAGCTCAGGATTCCTACATTGTTAGGCGTACCTGCTTCAAATTTATCAGGTAAAATATCAGGTTGTGCGACAGATTCAGAAAATAATCCTGTCCCGCCGGTCAACCATGGTCGCATTTGTTGTGCTGCTTTTTCTGATAAAATAAACCCACCAATTCCTGTAAGAGCTAGAAGACTTTTATGTCCAGTAAAAGCCAACACATCAATATGTAAAGCTTGTTGATCAATGGGTAAAAAGCCTGCTGTTTGAGCAGTGTCCAGTACAGTTAGAAGTTTATGCTTATGGGCAATTTCAAAGCATCTTTCTACTGGTAAAATAGAGCCCAATACATTTGAAGCATGTGTCATAACTAGTAGTTTTGTATTTTTTTGTAAAGCTGATTCAATCTTTTCAGGAGCTAATTGCCCAGTTTTATCACAATCAAGGTAGCTTACTTCTACGCCTGCCTGTTCGAGAAGATGGAGGGGACGCATAACTGCATTATGTTCGACAGAAGTTGTAATGACGTGGTCTCCAGCTTGCAACAAGCCATGCAAAATCATATTTAAAGATAAGGTGATATTTTGTGTAAAAATAACTTCTGATGAATCTTTTGCATGAAAAAAATCAGCAACTGCTTCACGCCCTTGAAATATAATATCTTGTCCAGTAAAGTTTAAATAACTCCTTTGCGGCGTTATCTCATTATTATTTTGTAAATAATTTGTTACGGCATCGATCACGGGTTTTGGCTTATGCAATGAAGTCGCAGCGTAATTCATATAGATGGTTTGTGACGATAAGTTTCCCTTTGAATTTAGCATAAACTATCTTGTCTCCGCTCTTTTTTCAATTAGCTCCGCAGATAAACTGATCGCAAGCTCAGCTGGAGTTTCCGCTTTTATTTCAAGCCCAATCGGCATATAAATTTGATTTAGGGTTTCTGCTGTATATCCTTCATTTTTCATCATTCTCTTGATCATTGCTATTTTATGTTTACTACCCATCAAGCCAATATAAAACGGTTTGATGGCTATCAGTTGTCGTAGTATCTCTTCATCAAATTGATGACCTCTTGTCATTATAATCGTATAATCATTCGGATTTATTGTAACGCTTTCTTTAATTCTTCCTAAATTCGCCATAATACATTCACTTGCTAAAGGAAAGTATTCATCATTTAAATAATCCTTACGATCATCTACCACGACACAATAAAAATCTAAATAATTCAATATTGGTACCAGCGCTTGTGATACGTGTCCTCCGCCAAAGATAACGACCTTGCCCTCTTGAAATAATTCTTCCACTAAGTATGTTTCTGAATTAACCTCATATCTGTCAGTCTTCCTTTTTGCTTCAGTACTTATTGCTTGTTGGTCTGGTGTACCCAACCAACCTGTAGTATCACTATAAAAAATTAAAGAAGCATTCGAAGTTAAGCTAAGAGGAAACCATAACCATGCAGCTTGATGATTTTTTTCATGAGAAATCATTTCTTGACAGATTTTTTTTAAAGTCAGATCTTTTCCCGATAAATATTGAAACAATACCTCCATCTTTCCTTCACAAACAGCACCTAATCCTTCTTTGTCATCAGGTCGTAAATTAAATGAGCGACGTGCATTTCGTTTTTCTTTTATTAGCTGTTTAGCCATCTCCTCGCATTCGTATTCAACAATGCCGCCTCCAACAGTACCAGCCAGATGTTTTTCTTCACTCATCAACATCTTCGTTCCATTTTTTCTAGGAGTGGAGCCAACGCTTTTAATAATTGTAACCAAACAAGTATCTTGCCCCTTGTCTATACTATCCAATAACTTTTGAAATACCATTCTCTTATCTCCTTTACGAACAGTTAGAAAGCGCTTAAATAAAAGGTTATAAATATAATTACTAGCAAATTATAATAAAACCACCATGCTTTGTTTTTCACAAGACTAATTATAGCACCAAAAAATCTTTTTTCCAAGCTAGTAAAAAATTAGTTATTAATGTTCAAATAACCCCTCAAGTTGCATTTTGCAAGCTGAGGGGGTTATAAACTGTTAACCAACTGAGCCTTCCATGCTCATATTGATCAATTGATTCATTTCTACTGCATATTCCATCGGTAATTCTTTAGTGATTGGATCCATAAAACCATTGATAATCATTGCTGTAGCGTCTTCTTCACTAATCCCGCGAGACATCAAATAAAATAGTTGGTCTTCAGAAATTTTTGACACACTAGCCTCATGTTCCAAAGCTACATTATTATTTAAAATTTCATTATATGGAATTGTATCAGAAGTTGATTGGTCATCCATTAAAATCGTATCGCACTCAATATGTGATTTGGAACCTCTACTGTTACGACCAAATTTTACTTGTCCCCGATAATCGGTCTTGCCACCGTCTTTAGCAACCGATTTTGAGATTAACGTGCTCGATGTATTCGGTGCATTATGATAAACTTTGCAGCCAGCATCCAAATGTTGTCCATAGTTAGCAAAAGCCATTGATAGTACAGAAGTTTTAGCATTTGGACCTTTTAAAATACTACAAGGGTACTTCATATTCACCTTACTACCAAGATTGCCATCAATCCATTCCAAGGTCCCGTTTTCTTCTACTGTTCCTCTTTCAGTAACTAGATTGTAAACATTATCCGACCAATTTTGAATAGTAGTGTAACGAAAGAAAGCATCTTTTTTTACAACAATTTCAACGCTTGCCGCATGCAGACTATTAGCTGAATAATTAGGTGCTGTACATCCTTCAATATATTGAATAGAAGCCCCTTCGTCTACAATAATCAACGAACGTTCAAACTGTCCTGCGTTTTCTCCGTTAATCCTAAAATATGTTTGCACTGGAATTTCACACTGAACACCTTTTGGCACATAGATAAATGTCCCACCGGACCAAACAGCGCCATTCAATGCCGCAAATTTATGTTCAGAATTAGAAATTACACTAGCAAAATATTTTTTAACTAGTTCAGGATATTCACGCAAGGCAGTATCTGTATCAGTAAAAATAACCCCTTGTTTAGCAAATTCTTCCTTCATATTATGATAAACGACTTCAGATTCGTATTGTGCCGCTGCACCTGCTAAATATTTACGTTCTGCTTGTGGTATACCTAAGCGTTCAAAGGTGTCTTTTATCTTATCCGGCACATCTTCCCAGCTATTCGTATTTTTTTCGCTTGACCGTTGATAATAAATGACATCATCAAAATTAATACCGGACAAATCAGGTCCCCATTTAGGAAATGGGATCTTATTGAATAGTTCCAATGAACGCAGTCGGTAATCAAGCATCCATTGTGGTTCTTCTTTAATCCGTGACATTTCTCGAACCGTTTCTTCAGACAGGCCACTACCACTAGAATAAACAGGCTTAACATCATCATGAAATCCATATTCATATTCTCTGCTTTTTGTTTCTACTGCCATTGCTATGTACCCCTCTCGTTAATAAACTATGGCTTTTTATTTACTAATTATTGTTTAATCCTTCACTAACGTCACTTCATTATAACACAAATTTTACTTTCATGATCAAACAATGTCAAATCGTTTTCAATCTTTTCATACCAAGCTCTTCAGCTTGAACAACAATTAACTTATTTTTCTTAATTAAAATTATCTACATTACTTTATAAAATAAACACAAAAATTGTTTGTAATGTCACTATTTATAAAACAATAAAATACTGACACTAAAAAAGCAGATAAAAGCCACCTTACTTTTTAAGATGGCTAGAAGGTTATTTATTCATTTTCTTTGGGAACAATCGCAAATGCACGAATATTGAATCCAGGTGCAGCTTTAATTTTAGGTGCACCAACGACAATTGCTGCTCCTTTAGCAGGAACTTCTGCTAGATTATTCATAACTTCAACTTGATATTTGTCTTGAGATAACCAGTATAATTCAGCAAGCAAATGTCCGTTTTTCTCTTCTTCAATCGCCGGATCTGTATCCAAAGTTTCATGACCGACTGCTGTTACATCTCTTTTTTCATGTAAGAATTTCAACGCTTCAACTGACCAGCCTGGCGTATGAGCTTGTCCAGCCTCATCTAAATTATAGTAATCTGTTGGACTGCTCCAACGTTTAGACCATCCACTAGAAAAAGCAACAAAACTTTTTACAGGAATTTCGCCGTGTTCTCTTTCAAAAGCTAAAATATCATCTACTGTCAACATATAGTCATGATTTCTCTCTACTTCTTTTTCTTTATGAATAACAAACAGTGGAAGAATAAAATCCTTTAATTCTAACTCTTCTAATGGGCTTTTCCCTTCAGAAAAATGAACAGGAGCATCAATATGCGTGCCATATTGGGTAGCTAAGGTATACTCTTTGGCAAAAAATCCATCATCTTTTACTGTATACAACGTTTTTTCCTTGATTGGTTTAAATGCCTGAAAATATGGCATTTCTGGTGTTACTGTATGGGTTAAGTCGATCCATTTTTGGTCTTTTAAAAAATGAATAGTTTCCGTAATTTTGCTCATTATCTCTACCTTCTTTCTCAAGAATAAATTTTAGTTTGACGCAAATATTGCTAAGATTTTAGCATAATTTTTCAAAGATACAAAGCAAAATAATTAATGCTCTATACAAAAAAAGAAACTGCGATATCAAACATCACAGTCCCTCATAAATTTTGATAAATTAACTTTTTATTCTTTATAATACTTTTTGCCGGTAGTTTCTTTATAATCTGTCATCATAATATCCCAAGATTCTTGGATATTTTCTGCTAGTCCGAACAATCCGCTTCTTCCTACGATATAAATATCCGGTCCTGCTTTATCAATTTTTGCAAATGATTTACGGTTGGATGAACCGTCCATTTCAATCAAGTATCGATAATCATTTGTATCACGTAATTCTCTTAATTGGACAATTTTTTCTAGACTTGAATCAATAAATTTTTGACCTGCAAATCCTGGGTCAACGGTCATTATTGTCACTTTATCTAATAAAGAGACGTATGGATATATTGTGTCAACTGGTGTTTCTGGATTTAACACGATTCCAGCTTTTAATCCTGCTTCGTGGATCTGGTCAATTAAACGAAAAGCCAGACCGTCCAATACTTCTGCGTGAATACAAATCCACTCACACTTTATATCAACTAATTGTTGTACCCAGAAACTAGGTTGGGTGACCATCAAATGGGCAGACATGGGGACATCACTTATTTTTCTAGTCTCTTCAATAAACCATGGTGACAAAGAAATATTAGGAACATAATGACCATCCATTATGTCAATATGATAAGAATCTACATGATCATTTAAAAAGCTAATTTCTTCATTAAATTTATCCAAGTTCATCGTCATTAACGATGGGGAAAACTGTACATTATTCATCTATGGACCTTCTTTCTCAAACTTAAGAAATTTGAATATCATTCAAATCAATGTCTTCTTCTTCGATTTCTTTTTGTGCTTCAAGATCTTCAGGGGAAAGTTTCTTTTTAATAACTACCAATACTAAAGCTGTAACAACAATATTTGCAAGTAATGCAAGAACGCCTGCCATAGGTCTTGACATGGTTGGAAGCATTAGTACGCCACCAAAAGGCACACTAGAATCCGCGCCTAGAGTCATAGAAACCGCACCTCCTGCTGCACCACCTACTGCACTTGCTATTACACTACGAATAATGTCATTCATTGCTAGCGGAATAACGCCTTCAACAACATTTACAACCCCCATAGGAACTGTAGATTTCAATGTTTCAACTTCAGTTTGTGTATAGATTTGTTTATTAATAACTTTTCCAAACAAATGAGCTAAACCGAAACCGATGGGAGTGGCAGTATTAACTAATTGTAAAGCAGTGATTGGTTCATTAATGCCTTCAGCTTGTAGTGTCAAAACAAAAGCAAAAACAGTTTTATTAATTGGACCTCCATAGTCAATCGCACTTAAAAGCCCTACTACTATACCAAATACAAGGATTGAAGAAGAATTTAAACTATTTAATACACCTGTTAACCAGCTAGTAAATGCAGCAATCGGTGTCCCAATAATATAAACCATGATTAATCCACTTAATAAAGCGCTTAAAAATGGAATCACCAATGTTGGCATTAATCCTTTTGCCCATTCTGGAACCTTTAAAAACCTTACAATCAAAATCGTAATATACCCAGCAATAAAACCACCTAATAAGCCACCAATAAAGCCTGCTTCAATAGCATTAGCTGTTAATCCAACAATAAATCCTGGAGCGATACCAACTTTTTCAGCAATTGAATAAGAAATACCTGTTGAAATAACCACTGGCAAAAGACCTAGAGCTGTTCCGCCAATAGTCGCAAGCGCATCCCAGATACTAAAGTTTCCCGTTAAATCAGCTGGATTTTCTCCACCCATTGCCGAACCGATAGCCACTAAAAAACCAGCACCACAAACAATTGGAATCAAATAAGAAATAGCAGTTAATAAATGTCCTTTAAGATTTAGCTTTCTGATCGTATCCATATAAAATTACCTCCTTTACTGTTGAGTAAAACTAGTGATTACTTCATCAGCAGTGTTAGCTGCTAATAGATTTTGTACTACTTTTTCATTGCCTAATTTTTTAGCAAAAAGAGCTAACAATTTCAGATGTTGTTCAGCCCCCTCATTACTATCACCTACAGCAAATAAAACAATGACTTTTACACCATGCTCATCGATCGATTCCCAAGGAATTTCTTGTTGATTGATAAAAATAGCAACCCCCACTTTATCCACTACAGAACTTTTACCATGAGGAATAGCAATATAATTGCCAATACCAGTTTTTCCCTCTTTTTCACGATTATAAATATCTTGAGCAAACGCTTCTTCATCTGAAATATAGTTGTTTGCTTTTAATGAAGCAACAATGTGCTGAATAGCCTCTTCTTTTGTTGTTACATTAAGATTTGTATCGATTATATTTTTATCTAAGATTTCATTAATTTCCATTTTTACAACCCCTACTTACTTTTTTGATCTTCTTTTACAACTTCTTCAGCTTTTTGAATCAATTTATTCGGCGATTTTATCGCTACTTCTGTAGGTACTTGGATTACACGCTTACCCTCAAACCTTTCACGACCGCTAATTTTAACATCAATCGCTAAAATAACTACATCTGCTTCTTTAATTTGCTCATCGTTTAACGCATTTTCTACACCAATCGTGCCGCTAGTTTCAATGTGTACTTCGTGTCCTGCTTTTTTGCCAGCTTCTTCTAATTTTTCTTGAGCAATATACGTGTGCGCAATCCCTACTGTACATGCCGCTACTCCTACTATTTTCATTACAATCGTCTCCTTATTCTTTGTTTTCTGCGTTCATCAATCGATTTAAATAATCATCATCTGCTAATTTCCTAGTAAACTGAGTTATTTTTTGTTTTATAGAACTATCTTCATCCTCTTTTAACAAAATCATTATTATAAGGTTGATATTTTGAATTTCTTCACTCCATTCTTTTATTTCTGGTTTTATAGGAAGAATAAAAATTTTACTTTTAATAAATGAAGAGCTTTCAAAATGAGGTAATAAAACTCCTGGCGCAATTTCAATACTTCCTTGTTTTTCTCGTTTTAATATCTCATCTTTAAAATCTATATGAGAAGTTCCCGTGTATTTACCACCTTCCTGACTCAAAAAAGATAAAATTTCTTCTTTGGAAGAAAAGTTTTGCTTCTTATAAATATTGAATAATTGGTCATTGTCCATGGTTAATCTCCTCAATTTTATGTTGAATCCTTTTTTGGTCATCAGAAGTTAGCATGGCACTTACAAGTAACGATCTAACAGGCAGTGATTTTTTCAACTTAATCGTAGTTAAAACCAATTCTGTTTCTGGATAATCCTCTAGGAATCGCTCTAAATCTTTTGTTGCTAGCACATCAATAATATCCAGTTCAGGAAATTTCTTTTCAATCTTTGCTTTTAAGAGTTCTGAGGTTCCCACTCCGGTTGTACACATAATGAGTGTTTTTATCGGCATTTGATAAGTTTCTAATACTCGAGCAAAGTAAAGAGTAATAAAGCCATTTTCATCTTCATTAATAAATGGTAGATGATATAGTTCACTCACTTGTTTAGATACATTAGAAACTTTTTCTAAAATATCTTTATATGAAACTTTGATTTCATCTAGTAAACCATTTTTGATTCGTATCTTATGTTCCAAACGATTCATCATCGGCTTGATGTGGTTCGCTAAGTTAGAAAAAATTAAATCATCTGTGATGTTCATACCTAACTTTTTACTCATTTCTGCAATATAAGTATGGGTAATTTGAGATACTTGTTTAGAAAACTTACTAGTATCATCGACTACACCTTGCATACGAGAAGAAGCTAGATATTGATATAAATAAAAAACCTCTATTTCTGGTAAATGACTATTTAAATACTGCTCGACGTTTTTAATCGTTGCATTTGCAACTTCGTACAACATAGTATCTTTTTGCATTTGTTGTGCTTCGGTTTTAGTCAAATCATTCTCATCGCTAATTTTCATCAATCCAACGTTTCTCGAACGTGTAATCAAAATATAAAGATGAGAAAAAATATTGATGTTATACGGATAAGGAAGAGTTATTTTTAAATCCCGTTCCATTTTCTTTATTTGATTAAGAACAAATAAAGCATCGTAAGTATTTAAACTTGATTGTTTTACACTAGCTAACTCGTCAATATCAATTGTATTAAAAGCTTTTATAAGATCAGCAATTGCTTGACGGATACTAGCTTCTTTTCCTTTAATTGCCAATGTACGATTTTTTCTCACTAACTTTAATTGGTACTCTTCCAGTTGATCAGCAATTATTTGTTCATCGTTGGAGATAACCGAATCTCCTACATAATAATCTTCAAATAAATCGTATACATTTTCAGCTTTAGGTGAAGTTAATAATAAATCCTCCATCACACGATTACGCCTTGCCTCAGGTGAGTAAGCGCTTGAATCACTATCTATTTGCATCATGTTTGTTGAGATGTATTTCTCATAATCTAATTTGTAGCCTCGCCCCTTTTCAGAAGAAATTAAATCCCCTTCTGGATACCCATCATTAATTTTTTTGATTAAACGATAAATCGTCTTCGGTGAGACGCCTAAATCATTGGCTAATTCATTTGAAGTGGCATAATCTCTTTGTTTTGACAGAAGAAGCAGTAGATTTTGTTCTCGGTTTTCTCTTGCCGACATCTTTTTCTTCCTCCCTTATATTTTTATCTTAATCTACATCGCAGAAAGCGTTTCCCTGGAATTTGTCTATTGCAGTGGACAAATAACTAGTAAAACAATCTCTCACCGACTACACTGATTTAAGTATAAAAATAACGTTTCGTAAAGTCCTTTTTAGCTTATACCTCTTTATGTATAGTTATTTTTATCGCTAAAAAATAAAAAAAGTCTATTTGTCTTTATTTTAACCAGTAAAGACAAATAGACTTTTCCATATTTTCATTAAGTATAATCATCCGCTTATACTAAGTGTCATCAGTAAAAAATGCTTTTGCTAGTAAAAATCGTGTCAATGTGTATTGATTAAGGATTTCTGCAACGCCAAGTGACATCCCTAAAATAAATAGTAAACCAAAAATAAATAATAAAGCAGTTTGTTCTTCTAAAATCCCAAAGAAAGAAAACAAAAAAGGAGCAATTATAGGAAAGAACAGTAGTATGAATGAACCATAAGAAGCAATTCTTTTAACCAAGCCTAGTTTTAAACCTACCAAACTTGTCGCCAAACTATAGATTAAGAAAAAACAAGAAGCAAAATAAGGAAGTAAAGCTGGCTCTAATAAAGTTAACTCAGCACTGTATCCCTCATTAAAATAAACAAATAAGAAAAAGGTAAATATACTTGCTAATGCAATTAATGGTTTATTATCTTTAATTAGCTTTTGCAAAACATGATAACGGTAACCGATATAAGTTCCTAAGAAATAAAAGAATAGCCATCCTAGTATATTGATATTATTGTTAAAAAAAGGATATTGGAAAGTTTGTTGGTTAGTAAGATATACTACACTGACCAGCAGGCTAAGTATGACCAATGTTTTATAATGTCGAAAAATTTTCCTTAATAAGAGGTTCAAAATAGTAAATTGCAGAATGACCAGTATAAATGCACCGTGCCAATTTCCTTGAATAACGATATGCAAGAAACTATCATAAATACTTTCTTCGTTAACTTGACTTTCGTACATACTATAAATAAAACCAAAAATAAGGTAAGGAATGAAAATATAACGTAGGCGTCCCCACAGATAACTCTTAGCTTTTTCTTTTGCGTGTAAAATAGTATCTTGAACTTGCCATAAAATAAGTATACCAGGCACGCCAAAAGAAAAAAGATGACGAATCCAAAATAAAGTTTGGATTTGGTTATCATCTACAGAAGATCTGAAAGTATAGCTAATTAAAATCTGTGAGATGATTGTTATTATAATAAGAATAACAAAAACATATTGATGGATCATTTTAGTCGACTTCATCTGTATCAAATCCTTTCCATGTCTCAATTAAGCGCTCAAAAGAACTGTTATTCATTAAGATCCGTGGCAAATATTGATCATTCAAATCAGGAGTAATTACCTTTTCTTCTAATGTAAAAGCATATTTAATTCCTGTATTTTCAAGAGCTTTTGCTACTGTATCGTTTCCTCCACCATAAGGATAAGCCAGCGAATGATTGTCAATATCCCATTCTTTCTTTAAATACTGATTGCTTTTTTGTAAATCTTGATAGACTGTGGTATAACTACTTCGCGTCAATAATGAACGATTCTTGGAGTCTAAATAGTGTAAATTGTTCGTACGCGAAGCAAATTCTCATAAGCCTGTTTTATACATTTCATCGAGTTCTTCCTTATTGATCATTTTCATATCATTGAAGTTCGAACTACCCACCTGTTCTGTAATCACAAAACCAGTTGCTGGAATAGCCAACTTTTTTAAAACAGGAAAGGCATTATCATAGATTGTATAATCCATATCATCAAAATTGATCCATACACTTCTTTCAGGAAATTGACCAGCTTCTTTGTATTTTAATAATTCATCCAGCGTTAAAAATTGTGCATCATGGTCGATCAACCAGTTCATCTGTCGCTTGAACTCTTCAGTTGAAACACTATAGCGCTTTAATTCATAAGGGTTAGAAAAAAACAACAAGAAACGGTCTAACCAGTTAATATCACGTACCCTATGATAGTTCAACGCTAACACTGAATTTTGCTCGTAATCCAAACGCTCAGTTGATTCATCAGTGGTTTCTTCTGCCGCTTTTACACTCACATTATTAAAAAAGAATATGCTAAAAAGAAGCAAAAGTATTATTAAGTAAAATTTACTTTGCTTTTTCATTTTCTTTTGTTTTTCCACCTCTTTGTTTAAACGGACCAAAATAATAAGTTACTGTCAAATAAACAAAAATACCTATTCCTACGATTAAATTTAAGTTCATTAAATTCATTAAATCAAAGCGTGTAATCTTTAAAACGGTTCGTATCAATTGTACATAATATAAATCAACACCAAATAAAGTAAATACAATTGTTAAAAATGCAAGTAAAGAAAATCCCCATAGTAAAAGGGAGAAAAAAACAAGTGCAAGTTCCCTTAGTTTATTTAAATACTATTTTATCATGGTTTGTTTCCTCTGTCTGGACTTCTCCATGTTGCGTAAACTCCTTTCTTTCTACTTAGAGCCTTAGGTAGCGCAAAAACGTTCGTAATAGCGTTAATCATCCAATAGAAAATAGGGTACCAACTTAAAAATAAGAAATAAAACATGTTTTTCCGTTCATAACGGCTATCAATACAAAGTTGCACGGAAAATAAAATGATATTTGCTGTTATCAACACAAAACTTGAAGCTAAAATAATATTTAGCGTTTCTTCATAAAAGTAATAATCAATAAAATTAAGATTAAGCAATAAGTAAATAAGTGCAAAAACGATAGAAGTTACCCATACAATTGAAACTAATTGTTCTAAAAACAAAAACCAGAAAGGAAGACTCTTCTTTTTAAATACTTTCCTAAAATCACGAATCAATACTTCTTGGTTTCCTTGTGCCCAACGAATTCTTTGTTTAAGCAATCCCCGCAAGGTTTCAGGAACAATCATCCAGCAAAGCGCATGGGGTTCATAAGCAATCACATAATTATGTAAATGCATTTTCCAAGACAGCGCAATATCTTCTGTTACCATATCAATATCCCAATACTGGCAATCTTCTAGCGCTTTTTTACTAAGGAGAGTAAATACACCAGAAATCGTATTAATATAACCATTCATTGATTGCGCTCGTTTGATACCTCCGATAATGCTAGCAAATTCTACTGTTTGTATTTTCCCTAACAAACTCTTTTTATTTTGTATCCTCGGATTCCCTGTAACAGCACCGAGATTTTCATAAGTATAAAAATTATCTATCATATAATATGGCGCCGGATCATCAATGATTGTGTCCGCATCTACACACATGATATAGTTATATCTCGCTTTTTTTGCGGCTAAATTTAAGGCGTTGGCTTTGCCTTGGTTTTGTTTCAAGTCGATAAATTGGAAAGAATAAAGTTCTTGAAGTTTTAGTAACACATCAGCTGTAGCGTCTTGACTTCCATCATTGATCACGATGAGTTCTTTTTGCGGATAAGAAAGCTTACTGATATTTGTCACAGTCGCAGTAATTGTTTCTGCTTCATTAAAGCAAGAAACGATAAAAGTAATTCCCTCGCGCTGCTTATTGTAATCAATGGCTGTTTGCCTGCGTTCAATTAAAAAATAATAAAATAAAGCACCAATTAACCAAAATACCGACATTACTAATGGATAATAAAGTAAAAACGAGGATAAATGATAGATAATTTGCATGGTTTTTCTCCTTAAAATTTTGCTTTAACATTTACTCAAAAATTGATTTATTATACTCAGTTTTCTAATAACTAAAAAATAGATAATTCTTCTAAAAATATTTATAGTTTTTTAGAAAAGTAGTATTAGACTTAAAAATTCAAAAAGCAATGTTAAAGCGTATCTTTTTTGCAATATATTTTGCAATATTAATTATTAGAAGTTAGTCTACCACTATGAAAGCAAGTTTGCAATTTTCATGCAACTCATTTTGCATTTTATAACAACGTGCATACATAAAATAAAATACCCCTTAGAATAAAATCGAAAGATAGAGGTGAGAATATGGCTAAATTTAAAGTTAGATCAGAGAAAAACGACTCGGTAAATAAAACCATCCGATTTCCTCAAAGTTTAAATGAACGCATCAGTCAAATCGCGCAAGAAAATGATACTACTTTTACAAGTGTTGTACTGCAAGCATGTGAATACGCTCTAGACAATATGGATGATAATAAATTCAAAGACGAAAAGGATTCAAAAGGCTAGTAGCCTTTTGAATCCTTTTTAATTTCCTTCTTATATTTTTTACCAAAAAAGAAAAAATGTTCGTTCTTTTTTCTCTTTTAAATAACGTTACTTTTTAAAAAATAACTTTACTTTTTTTCTGATTCTTTTCATGAATGCGGTTTCTTGACTTATAAGCACTAAAATTTTTAACTAAAAAACATATTGCTTTCTTTTCATTGATCCAACAGGATAATATATTTTCTTTTAAGTGTTGTTTATTTAAGTAACGACTGGTATTCTCTTTCTTTCGAGTGTAGGATGGAAATAGCAGCAAATCTTATTCACTATTATGCTCGATAATACGCGCAGGATTACCTACAGCAGTTGCATAATCAGGAACATCATGCAAAACAACTGCGCCTGCCCCAATTTTACTATGTTTTCCAATCGTTACAGGTCCCAAAATTTCAGCATTCGAACCAATATAAACACCTTGTTTTATATAAGGGTGTCTCCTGCCTGTATCTTCAATGCGCCGCGAGCCTAAAGTAACCCCATGTAACAGCACCACATCGTCTTCGATAACTACTGTGTCACCAATCACTGTACCCACACCATGATCAATAAATACTCGTTTACCGATCTGTGCTCCAGGTGCAATAGATATCCCTGTACGATGCTCATTGTGTCGTCTGATAAAACTTGCTAAAAAAGGATGATGATGTCGGAAAAAGTACTGTGCAATGCGATGCCAAAAAAGAGCTTGCATCCCAGGATAAGTTAAAATAACTTCGGCCACGCTATGGGCAGCAGGGTCTTGTTTTAAGATAGAACGAGCCGTTTCAAACATAACTATTTTCCTTTCAAATGGTTAAAACTTTGTTCAAGATCAGCTAAAAGATCTTTTTGATTTTCCACGCCAACAGATAGGCGAATTAGCTCATCTTTTATCCCATTTGCTAAACGAGTTTCGCGCGGAATTGAACCATGAGTCATTAGAGCAGGAATTTCGATCAAACTTTCAACTGCGCCCAGACTTTCTGCCAAGGTAATTACTTGCAGTTTTTCAACAAATTCTTCAGGGTCCAAACCTTCTTGTAATTCAAAAGAGATCATTGCACCAAAACCATTCATTTGTTTTTTAGCGATGTTAAAGTCCTCGTTTTCAGAATCCCCTGGATAATAAATTTTTTCTACCATTTCTTGCTTACTTAGATAATTAAACACAGCCTCAGCATTTTGTGAATGAGCTCTCATTCGTAATCCCAATGTTTTCATTCCTCTTTGTAAAAGCCAACTATCATGCGGAGATAAAATAGCGCCAATCGCGTTTTGTAAAAAACGAAGCTCTTCTGCTAATTGCTGGTCTTTGGTAACAACAAGTCCTGCAATCACATCGCTGTGTCCACCCAAGTATTTAGAAGCACTGTGAATAACAATATCTACATCAAATTCAATGGGACGCTGAATATAGGGAGAACTAAAAGTATTATCGATAATACTTAATAGATTATTTTCATGCGCAATTTCTGTGACAGCTTTTATATCAGTCACGCGAAGTAGCGGATTAGTAGGTGTTTCTAGATAAATTGCTTTTGTTTTAGGGGTAATAGCTTGTTTAACCGCAGTTAAATCACGGGTATCAACAACTGTAAAGGTTAGTCCAAGACGTTTTAATACTGAATCAATCAAGCGAAAAGTCCCACCGTAAACATCATTACCGATGACAAAATGATCCCCTGCAGAAAATAAAGAAAAAATTGTATTGATTGCTGCTGAACCAGAAGCAAAAGCAAGACCCGCTGCTCCTCCTTCAAGGTCTGCAATCAACTCTTCAACTGCTTCACGTGTTGGATTTGCCGAACGTGAGTAATCATATTTACTTTGTCCGATCTTTTTTTGTTGAAAGGTCGTCGCCATATGAATAGGAACTGACATTCCTCCTGTTGTTTCATCCATTGAAGTACCACCGTGTATTAACTTTGTATTGAATTCCATTATGCATTTTCCTTTCTTATTGATATATATTTTGGCTTAAATAACGTTCACTACTGTCTGGAAAAATGGTTACGATATTACTGTTTGGTGGAAGTTTTGCCGCAACCTGCAAGCTAGCAGCTAGTGCAGCACCACTTGAACTACCGATAAACAAGCCTTGCTCTTTTGCAACTTGGTTAACATAAGAAAAAGCTTCTTCATCAGGAATGGTTAATATTTCATCGATAGCTAGATTTTCAAAAAAAGGAGGAACAAATTCAACACCGATCCCTTCTGTTTTATGCGGATGTGCTGGACCTCCATTTAAAATAGAGCCTTCTGGTTCAGCTACTATCACTTTAACATCAGGATATTTTTCTTTCATGTATTTAGCTGTCCCAGCAAAAGAACCGCCACTTCCTGCGCCTGCTACAAAAGCGGTAACAGGCTTTTGTAAGTCTTTATCAATTTCTGGCGCTAGTGTATGATAATAAGTTTCCGGATTCTCTTTATTTTCAAATTGCATTGGCACAAAAGTATTCGTTAATGATTTTTCTAACTCCTGAGCTTTTTTTATAGCGCCTTTAATTCCTTCATCGCTTGGTGTATGAACAATTTTAGCACCTAAAGCTTTCATTAGTTCCTGTTTTTCAAAACTAAATTTTTCGGGCACCACCAAAATAACTGGCAGATGATATGCTTGTGCGACTAAAGCAAAACCTATACCGGTATTACCCGCAGTAGGTTCGATAATTGTGGTTTGCTGATCGATTTTTCCTTCTTCCACCGCTTTTTGAAATAAGTATTTCCCTAAACGATCCTTAATGCTTCCCCCTGGATTAAACATTTCCAGTTTTGCATAGATGTGGCTTTGCTTAGGTATTTCCACTTGTAAATCAATCAGAGGCGTGTTTCCAATGAGTTGTGTTACCTGTTTGACTAACAATTATTATTACCACCTTTCTTTTTATACGAAAAAAAGCGCGAAAATCAATTAAGATTTCCGCGCCCTGGGTCCTTCAAAGCCAGTATGTCGTTTGAACTTTTAAAGTAACTGATTAAAGTTCACGCAAAGCCAGCCAGACATCGCCACAACGCGAGGTCTGACAACAGCTATATGAAAAAGTGTTAAACTTTGCGTAACTCATCGTGAACCCTCCGTATTAAATTATTAGACTAAATATAACGAGTTTTTTTCCATTTGTCAATCATTATTTATCCAAAAAGGAATTAACTAATTTATTATATTGCATCGCTTCTTTAATTTCATCACTATTGCCGCCTAATATATCTACTAGTTGATAGCTAAAAGCTAGCGCAGTTGCCGGTCCACGACTTGTCGTCACTTGCCCATCTCTTACAACGATCATTTCTGAACGTTGGCCTGATTGAATGTCATCGGCAAAGTCAGGGAATGAGGTATAATTTTTATTTTTTAGTATGCCAGCTTCTTCTAAAGCGATTGGTGCTGCACAGATTGCAGCAATTTGCTTTCCATTATTATAAGCTTTTTGCAAGCTTTCAATCACTGTAGGGTTTTCTTTTAAGTTTTTAGCACCTGGCATTCCACCCGGCAAAACGATCATATCATAGTCTTTTAAACTTTCGTCTAATACTTGGTCAGCTTTTACCGTAATATTATGATTACCAGTCACTTCTTGCGCTAAGCCAATCATTGTCACATCTGCTTGGGCTCTACGCAAAACATCCACGATCGTTAGCCCTTCAATTTCTTCAAAACCTGGCGCAAAAACGACAGCTACTTTATTCATAATCAAATTCCTCCTCATTGTGTCTATTCAGCTTCAGCGATATCTTCCAATACGCTACTATAATCAAAATCTGTCTTCATAAATGTCGAGTCATCAGTAGGAAATTTTTGTTCTACTGTATCGATAGTTTGCCACGTAATTACCGGTTCATCGGTTTCAAAGGCTAACACATGACCGCCAAAATGATGATCATCACTAATAAAGTGTAAATGAAAACCCGAAGCCGAAATCGTTCCAAAAAGCTCTGGAGTATAAATACCAACGAGTGTTCCGGTGATGCCCTCAGCCGTAAATTCCGCTTGATCCTTAGCAACGTCCACTAAATCAGGGTATGGTTTTTCTTGTCCTTGGACTGAACGACATTTTATTTTATCAAATGTAGCATGTAATTTTACTGCTTGAAAAACATTTTTACTTGAAAATTGCTCCACCATTTTTTCTTCTAAATTCTCTTTATTTAATTTTCCATTTAAAGTCGTTTTATTCTCAGGAACAAAGTCGATCACTGCAGCATAAGGAGTTGTATCTTCCAAGCGAACTTCATGAATTTTTCCATTTACATCAAAACGATAACCATGATGGTCCAAAATAACTAATTCCCCATCTAGACGGTCTACAGTTCCTATACCAATGCCGCCATTTTTTAATACTTCATCAAAGGCAAAAGTTCCGTCAAACCCACCTTTCATCAAAGTTCCTAAGGTATTGTAATGAAATAATTGCCCAGCCATCAAACTCACCTTTCCTTTATGTATATCATATCAAAATTTGTTCATTCGTTAAAATATAAGGGTTATAAGCAAAAACTTCCAAATGAAATTTTAAAGCCTTATTTTACGTTTATTCGACCGCTGAATAAACAGTGTTTCGTCTTTTCTTTGTTCATTCAACTGCCGAACAAACAATATTCCGCCTTTCTTTTGTTCATTCGGCCACTGAGCAAACATTATTTCACTCTTTTTTTGTTCATTCAGCTGCTGAACAAACAACGTTTCGCTCTTTTTTTGTTCATTAAAGCGCCAAATCTTTAAATTAGCAACAACAACTCCTGTTTTTGCATAAAAAAAGGCTGTAGCAGGGCTACAACCTCAATAGTTTTACTCATCGAATTTAAAAAGATCGGTAGATAGGTAACGTTCGCCGTTATCAGGGACTATAGTAACGACGGTTTTTCCTTTGCCTAATTTTTTAGCAATTTCAACTGCGCCAAAAATATTAGCTCCGCCTGAAATCCCTGGCAAGAATCCTTCATTATTACTTACTTTGTGCGCCATATCGATCGCTTGTTCACTTGATACTGTCACTATATCTTGATAAACTGAACGATCTAAAGTCTCTGGAATAAGCCCAGCAGATATCCCTTGTATTTTATGCTTTCCTTTAATTCCTTCTTTAATCAACGCTGCTTCAGCTGCTTCTAAACCATAGATTTGAACATTTTCGTTTATTTTTTGCAGTGCGTGTCCAACACCGGTAACAGTGCCTCCTGTACCTATACCTGCAATAAATGCATCAGGAGATTTACCTGCAAAATCTTTGATAATTTCTTGTCCAGTCGTTTTTTCATGTATTTCAGGGTTTGCTGGATTTTCAAACTGCATAGGTAAGAAATAGCCATTTTCGTCTGCTAATTCATGCGCTTTTTGGATAGCTCCGTTCATTCCATCTGCACCTGGTGTCAAAACTAATTCAGCACCATAGCCTTTCATTAGAGAACGTCTTTCTACACTCATAGTTTCTGGCATCGTAATGATTAAACGATAACCTTTAGCTGCAGCAACTAAGGCTAAACCAATTCCTGTATTACCTGAAGTTGGTTCAACGATCGTTCCTCCAGCTGGAAGACGCCCATCCTTTTCCGCTGCTTCAACCATCGCAAGCGCAATACGATCTTTGACTGAACCGCCAGGATTGTAAAATTCTAATTTTGCATAAATATCTGCAGCGCCTTCTGGTACAACTTGATTTAATTTAACCATAGGTGTATTTCCGATTAATTCTACAATATTTTCTGCTTTACTCATGAAATCTCTTCCTTTCATTTCATTGTCAATTTCAAAAAACAGCAATACATTCATTAATTTAATTCTAACAAAAGGTAAGTTTATAAACAAACATAACGGTGTCTTATCTAACTAGTTTAGACGAGCTACTACTGTGATTTATCATCCTAATTTTGCTAAAATAATGAGTACAGGAGGGATCAAATGAATGAAAAACTCACTAAACTAAGTAAACAATTGGCGCTTGTTTTACGTCACCATCCCGAAAAAATCAACATTACATTAGATGAATATGGACGAGTGGAAATCAGCGAATTAATCAAGAAGTTCAATGCACACTATAGTCGAAAAATTGATCGGCAAAAAATCGAAGAGATTATCAATAATAGCCCTAGACAAAGATACATCATTGAAGGAACAAAAATCAGAGCTTTATATGGGCACAGTGTTTCTGTCTTGCCACTACAAGAAGCTGTAACACCTCCAGAAATTTTATATCATGGAACGAGTCAAACCGCGGCTAAAATCATCCAAACTGAAGGTTTAAATAAAATGGGAAGAGAATTTGTCCATCTGTCAGAAAACCTAGAAACAGCAATAAAAATTGGTAGCCGGCATGATACTTCACCTGTAATTTTTCAAGTGTATGCATTAAAAGCAGCTACCGATGGTTACGCTTTTTATTCTACAAAAAGTGGTATCTGGTTAGTAGAAAACTTACCCGCAGTTTATCTCAAAGAAGAAAGGCAAGGATAGAAAACAGTAACATTTTCTATCCTTGCCTTTTATTGTATTATTCTTCTTGCTCTTGTTCAGAAGTTTCTGTTGGCTCTTGCTCTGTTGTGTATCCATCAGTTTCTTCTTGCTTATTTGCCTCAGGAAATTCAAAATCAGAATCCTCTTGTGTTTCAGGTCTTTCAGCGCCTTCGGTATCTTCTACCGGCTCTGTTGTTTCAGTCTGTTCAGTTGTATCTGTTGTTTCGCTTGTTTGATTTGAATCTGAAGGCTCACTTGTTTCAGTTTCAGTAGCTTCAGTAGTTTCCATGGTATCATCTGTTACTTCAGTAGACTCTTCCTGCTCAGTAGTAGTTTCTGTTATTGTATCATCAGCGGTATCGCTAGTAGTTGACGCTTGATTTGCTGAACTTTCCTCTGAATAATCGCTTGTTTCTTCAACAGGACTTTGCGTCATACTTGAAGAGCTTGTCGATTGTTGTTCATTAACTGAAGTTGTACTCGTTGTCTCTGTTATTTGATTTTGTTCTTTTGAATTCTGCGGTTTTTGTTCACCTTGTGATTCGTCTGATATTCTTTCTTGAATTGTTTGAAAAGGTGCAGCCACAAAAGTATTTGCATCATTTTTTACTGCTACACTCAAAATAAATGTTGCAAGACAGCTGATCAGTAATGCTTGAAGATTAAATTTATTTTTCATCTTTACGTTCAACTCCTCTGCAAAACGAACAGAATTGTATCATACATTTGAATGTGCAGCAAGGGACCCTTTCTTTTATTGTAAACAAAACCTTACAAGTGTCAACAAATAAATCCTATTTTTTGTCATTGTTTATGTTATTTTATTAATTAAAAAATCAATCTATTAACTGCTTTTACCGCACAATAAAAACAGCACGAAAACACGTGCTGTTTTTATTAATTATTCAAATTTATAAGTTTTCGCCATTTGATTCGATAACTTTTTTATACCAATCAAAGGATTTTTTCTTATAGCGTTTAAAAGAACCAGAACCATCATCATTACGGTCGACATAAATAAAACCGTAGCGTTTACTCATTTGCGCAGTCGATGCACTAACTAAGTCGATACAACCCCAAGCAGTATAGCCCATTAAATCAACGCCATCTTTAACAGCTTCTTTGGCTTGCGCTAGATGTTGTTGCATATAATCAATTCGATAGTCATCTTCTACTGTGTAATTCCCATTCTCATCTTGAATCAGCTTATCTTTAGCACCTAAACCATTTTCTACAATAAACAATGGAATTTGATACCGATCATAAAAGTCATTTAACACGATCCGTAATCCAACTGGATCAATGGCCCATCCCCATTCTGATTTTTCCAAATGAGGATTTTCGATACCACCAATAACATTGCCCGCGCCAGAACTATAATTTTCTGGATGAGCAGCGGCTGCAACACTCATATAGTAACTAAAGGAAATAAAGTCTACTGTATGATTCTTTAATAATTCAGCGTCACCATCTGCAAACTGAATATCAATATCATTTTCTGCAAAGAAGCGTAGCAGATGTCCAGGGTATTGACCATGAACATGAATATCAGTAAAAGCGTAGTTTGTATTTTCTGCTTCTTTTGCCGCCAGCACATCTTCAGGGTTAGAAGAGATTGGATAGGTTGGCATTGCCAATACCATACAACCCACTTTAAAATCAGGATTGATTTCATGGGCGATTTTAGTCACTGAGGCGGAAGCTACTAGCTCATGATGAACTGCTTGATATAACTCTTGATCACTTAATTTTTCTTTAGGCGTTTTAATTCCACCTGAGATAAACGGCATATGCAATACGGAATTAATTTCATTAAAGGTTAACCAGTATTTCACTTTATCTTTATATCGATTGAATACTGTCCGTGCATAATTTTCAAAAAAGCCGATCATTCGACGATCTTTCCAGCCATCATATTTTTCAGATAAATGTAATGGCGTTTCATAATGCGATAAAGTAACTAAAGGTTCAATCCCATATTTTAGACATTCATCAAACACATCATCATAAAATTGTAAACCTGCTTCATTTGGTTCATTCTCGTCTCCATTAGGAAAAATACGACTCCACGCAATCGAAGTACGGAAAACCTTATAACCCATCTCAGCAAAAAGCGCAATATCTTCTTTATAATGATGGTAAAAATCAATCGCTTGTAATTTCAGATTATCTTCTGTTGGCCCGTCTGTAATCGGGCCCATGGCACCATCAGGAGTAACATCTTGAACAGATAATCCTTTTCCATCTGCATCAAAAGCTCCTTCAACTTGGTTAGCGGCTACTGCACCACCCCATAAAAAATTGTCTTTAAAACCAGTTTGTTTTGTCATAGCATTATCTCCTCCTATAATTTCATTTTAAACCAAATAATATTGTTGGTCATTAGTTTTATTTCATTCTTATCAAGAATAAGTATTCAAAAGCAGACACATTCGTTTATATTTTAGCTTTGTTTTGGTACAATTTTATTAATTGACTTACGCTGAAAGGAAGAAAAAATGCCACGTACAAATAAAACATCCGAGGCCAAGGTTCAAGCCTTATTTGATCGTATTGCCACAACCTACGATAGTACAAATAATGCCATTTCTTTAGGAATGCATAAACATTGGCGCAAAAAAACTATGGAACAAATCCCTCTATCCGTTGGAGATAAAGCCCTTGATCTATGCTGTGGTACTGGTGACTGGACAATTGATTTAGCAGAAATCGTCGGGCCTACAGGAAAAGTTTTCGGCCTAGATTTTAGTGAAAAAATGTTAAAGATAGCTAAAAATAAGTTAAAGCAAACGAATTTTAGCCCACAAACATCTTTGATCCAAGGAGATGCAATGTCTCTTCCTTTTGAAGATGATTCTTTTGATTTAGTAACCATCGGATTTGGTTTGCGTAATGTACCAGATGCTTTTCAAGTGTTAAAAGAAATGAAACGCGTATTAAAACCGGGGGGTATGGTTGCTTGTTTGGAAACCTCACAACCTGAAAATAAACTGATTTATCCTTTCTGGTATCTTTACTTTAAACTGGTTCCTACAATTGCTAAATTAAAGCATAACAAACGACAAGATTACGTCTATCTTCAACAAACAACACAAAAATTTGTGCACGCTAAAGAACTTAAACAAATGTTTCAAGATATCGGCCTAATAAAATCTTCCTATACGACATTTATGTTTGGGGCTTGTGCGCTGCATATCGGCTATAAAAGAAAATAAGGAAGTGTCCATATTTGAAATTTAAATTTGAACCGATAAAAAAAGACTATAGTGATTTCTCCAGCGATAAATTATTGGTAAATGCCCCCAGAACGCCTGCTTTTCCGGTTAGAGTCGCAAGTGAAATTATGGCCAGAAGCCTCTCTTTTCTAGACACTGCAGAGGGATTAACTTTATATGATCCTTGTTGTGGCGGCGGACATTTACTGACAATTCTAGGTTTTTGTTATAGTAAAAATCTAAAAAATATATATGGTAGCGATATTGATAGTAAAGCTCTTGAATATGCTCAAAAAAATTTGAACCTCCTTACGCCAGAAGGTCTGTCTAAAAAAAAGCAAGCTTTACAGTACAATTACGAAAAACAAGGCGAGAAGGCGCAACTAGAGGCACTTAACAGCGCCGACCGTTTAGAAACCCAGCTATTGAATACGACTTATCCTAAAAAGGATGTCCAATGTTTTAATTGGGATATAACAAAAGAGCAGCCTCCCCATTTAAAAAATGTAAATATCGTTATGACTGATTTACCTTATGGCAATATGGCTTATTGGCAAGGAGAAGGCGCAGTTCAGAATAATCCCAACAAACAGATGCTTAATAATATTTATCAAACACTTGATTTGCATAACTCGATTGTTACAATTATTTGCAATAAAGACGAAAAAATCAATCATCAGAAGTTTGAACAAGTAAAAAGGCTAAAACACGGGAAACGACAATTTGTCTTTCTTCGTCCTTTGCCTTTTTATTAAATAGCATTGAGCATTTTTAGGAAAGTAAGGACACTACGCCTCGCTTTTGCTCGCCCTAGTACTGTTCATCAGCTACTCTCTGCTCCTTTCAGTCGCTGAATCATAGTGATTCACACGCAAAAAGGCTTTGGTAAGTTAAACCAAAGCCTTTTTCTTAATTTTTTATTGGCTACTCAAATATTGAAATACTTGTTTTCGTGACAGATAACCCAAAAGTTCTTGTTGCTTGTTAAGGACCTCAATATAATTATAGTCACTTAGGGCTGCAAAAGCTTTTTGTAAAGTGGCGTCTTCTTGCAATTGAACAGCTGCAATATTTTCATCCTGTGGTGTAACATAGCCTTCTACTTGCACAACACGACTAATAGGGATTTGATAGCCTAGTTTGTTGGCACTAGAGTGGAAAAAATCATAGACAAAATCACTAGCCGGATTTTGGGCGAGTTCTTCAGGAGAGCCTACCTGCAGTAATTTCCCATCTCCCATGATACCGATTCGATCGCCTAATTTAATTGCTTCGTCCATATCATGGGTAACAAAGATAATCGTGTTGTGGAGTTCTTCATGCAATTCAATAATTAAATCTTGCAAGGTCGTACGCGACAAAGGATCCAGTGCACCAAAAGGTTCATCCATCAAGACAATATCAGGTTTAGAAGCAATTGCACGTAAAATTCCGATTCGTTGTTGTTCACCCCCAGAAAGCTCACTAGGCAGGCGATCACGATACTTTCCAGGATCTAAACCAACTTTTGTTAGCAATTCGTCCACTAAACGGTTGATTTCTTTTTTAGAAACTTTTTTCATCTCAGGAATAACTGCAATATTTTGCGCAACTGTCATCGTAGGAAAAAGCGCAATTTGTTGTAAAACATAGCCCATTGACCAGCGCAATTGTTGTAAAGGATAACTCTTGGCTTTTTTACCATTAATTAAGATATCGCCATCTGTTGGTTCTTCTAAACGATTAATCATTTTTAAAGAAGTTGTTTTTCCACTACCAGAAGTCCCCACTAGAACAAATAATTCGCCTTCTTTAACCTCAAAGTCCATATCCGGGATGACCTCATTATCACCAAAGGACTTTGAAACGTTTTGAAACTCAATTGCTGTACTCATTATTCATCCTCCTCTAGTAGCCCGTTTTCCGTAAGATAACTATGAGCTACGTCGGCTGGCGTTTCCTCTTCCACATTAACTTCATAGTTCATCTCTTGCATTTCTTCTTCCGTAATTTTTCCACCTAATTTATCTAAAGCTTCCACCACTTGTGGGTTATCATCCGCAAATTCTGTACTCATCAAAGGCGCGCCTTGGTATTTAGGAAAGAGCCCTTTATCATCTTCCAAAATACTTAAATGATACTCTCTTAATTCACTATCTGTAGAATACGCATCAATCAAATTGACACGACCATCGTCAATGGCTTGATAACGCAAAGCAGGTTCCATTGAACTTGTTTCAAAGTCTAAATCATATAATTCTTCAATACCGCGCAAGCCATCTTCACGATCGATAAACTCTAATGTCATCCCTGCTTGAATATCTGATTGAATATTTGCAAGATCACTGATCGTTTCTAAGTTTTCTTCTTCTTTAAAATCATCAGAAACAGCAAGGGCGTAAGCATTATTATAGCTCATAGGTTCTAATAATGTGAGTTGATCTTGTTTTTGTAAATGTTCTTTGGCTTGATTGTAGGTTTCTTCTTCTGATAATCCTTGGGTATCAATCGATTCGTCATCAATCAATGTTTCTAAAACTGTTCCGGTAAACTCTGGATAAATATCGATTTGATCATTTTTTACTGCATTATACAAAAAAGTGGTTTTTCCAAAGTTTGGCTTTATTTCAACATTAATATCAGCATCTTCTGCTTCAATTAAATCCTTATACATATTAATCAAAATCTCAGGTTCTGAACCTAATTTTCCAGCAATAGTGACTGTTTGTTGTCGATTGGCATAAGCGGAATAAACACCACCACCTAGTAAAATAATAAGAATAGCTAGGCCGACCATTGAATGCCAAGGTTTTGCACGCTCAAACCAACGTATCAACGAACTTAAAATAATAGATAACAAAGCAGCTGAAATTGTACCAATAATAATTAAAGGCATATCGTTACGATCAATACCTAAAAGGATAAATGTTCCGAGCCCTCCAGCACCAATTAACGCAGCTAATGTTGCAGTTCCGATAATCAATACCATAGCCGTACGTATACCAGAAACAATAGCAGGCCGTGCCATAGGAAGTTCTACTTTAAATAATTTACGCATCTTAGGCATACCAAAAGCATCCGCTGCTTCTTCAATGGCTGGATCAATCTCTGAAATACCCAAGTAAGTATTTTGAAAGATGGGTAATAAGGCATAAATGACAAGTGCGATAATAGCGGGTGTCGTGCCTATTCCGACTAATGGAATCAGTAATCCTAGTAAGGCCAGAGAAGGAATTGTTTGTAAAATACCTGCAATTTGCAAGCCAGTTTCAGCGACTTTAGGATGTCTAACCACCCAAATCGCCAAAGGTATAGCAATCAGCATGGCTATCAATAAAGAGATAACCGAAATGCCTAAATGATTTAATAGTTCACTCCATAACTCGCCACGTCGTTCATTAAATGTTTTTAACAGATTTTCCATTAGTAACCCCGCATTCGTTTTTTATTCCGAAAATTGACTATTGTATAATTCAGTGTAAATTCCATTTTTAGCCAGAAGCTCTTTATGGCTTCCTTGTTCAACAATATCACCTTGGTCCATAACTAATATTTTATCCGCATCAACGATTGTTGACAAACGATGTGCAATCACAAAATTAGTACGGCCTTTCATCAGGTTAGCCATCGCTTGTTGGATCAACTGCTCGGTTCGGGTATCAACAGAGGATGTTGCTTCATCTAAAATCAAAATATCAGGGTCACTCACAAAAGCTCGCGCAATCGTTAAAAGCTGCCGTTTCCCTTGTGAAATATTTGTGGCATCTTCATTTAACACTGTACGATAACCATTAGGCAAAGTCTCTATAAAGTGATGTGCATGTGCCTCTTTAGATGCTTGGATAACCTCATCTTCGGTTGCATCGACTTTCCCATATAAAATGTTGTCGTAAACAGTACCTTGGGTTAGCCAAGTATCTTGTAAAACCATGCCGAAAAAGGAACGTAAATTATCACGTGGTACAGTACGAATATCGATACCATTAATCAAAATTCGATTTCTTGTTACATCATAAAAACGCAGCAATAAATTAACTAGCGTAGTCTTTCCTGCACCTGTGTGTCCGACAATAGCTATAGTTTCCCCTTGTTTAACTGTAAGTGTTAAATCGCGAATAACCGGCTGTCCCTGTTCATATTCAAAACCGATATGATCAAACTTGATTTCTTCAATTGGACCTTCAATCCTATGACTTGTATCTTCTACTTCTTCAGGCGCGTCCAAAAATTGAAACACCCGGTTACTAGATGCAATAGTTTCTTGTAGCGTGTTAGCCATTTCAGCAATAACATCAATAGGACGACGGATATTTTGACTGTATTGCATAAAGGCGAGCACATCTCCTACCATGATTGTTCCATTAACAACCAATAAGCCACCAACAATCGCAATCAATACATAAGCCACATTGCCAATAAAAGTCATTACTGGATTGAGTATTCCAGCCATAAAACTAGCACGGTAGGAAACATCAAATAAACGGTCGTTAAAGGCTCTGAACTCTTCGTTTGACTGATCTTGGTAGTTATAAGCTTTGATTAAGTCTGTACCAGTAAAGTTTTCTTCGACGTAACCAACCATTGCACCTAAGCGCTCAGATTTTGCTCGAAAGTATTTTTGTGAACGTCCCATAATAATTTTAGTAGCTAAAATATTTAAAGGTACAGTAATGAAAAAGACTAAAAACAAAATTGGACTAATGAAAACCATCATGATGATAATTCCTACAAACATCAACATACTATTAACGATTTGGCTCACACTTAATTGCACATTACGTCCAATAGCTTCCACATCATTGGTGATTCGACTTAATAAATCTCCTGTCGAATGTTGATCAAAAAAACTAAGCGGCACTTTTTTAATTTTATCCGAAACTTCCGTACGCATAATCCTGATCAATGATTGCGACAAGCGTACCAATGAACGTTCAACAACAATTTTACTCAAAGCCAAGAGTATATATAAGGCTGTTAACAACAAAGCTATTTGAAGTACATAATTAAAATCAATGCTAGTTTGGCTAGCCATCGCGGATTGGACATGGTTTAAAATAGAACCCATAACAATCGGCGCTGCGACTTCCATTATGGTAGAAATGATTGTCATCGTTAACGACAAAAGGAGAATTTTTTTATAATTTTTTAGATAGCTAAATAAGCGTTTAACAGTCTGCCAACTTGTCGGATAGCTTTCATAAAAGTTTGCCATCATACATCCTCCTCTTCTCCTTGAGAAATAGCAATTTCACGATAAATTTGATTGCTTTGCATTAATTCATCATGTGAGCCTAAGCCTTGTACTTTTCCATTTTCCAATACCAGGATTTTATCAGCATGACGAATGGTTGCCACTCTTTGGGCAACAATAATCGTTGCAGCATCATTCAATTTGCCTTGTAAAGCTAAGCGTAATTGCTGATCTGTTTTATAATCAAGTGCGGAAAATGAATCATCAAAAACATACAGTGAGGCTGGACGCGTTAAGGCACGCGAAATAGCCAACCGCTGTCTTTGACCTCCTGAGTAGTTACGCCCACCCCGAGCAACTGTTTTTTCTAAAGGTTTTTCTTTGGGTAAAAATTGCATTGCCTGCGCTGTTTCCAAACTATCAAGCATTTTCTCATCACTGGCGCCTGGGTTACTATAAAATAAATTGCCGCGAACACTATCTGAAAAGAAATAATTTTGTTGTGGTACATAGCTGATTTTTTCTCTTACACTTTCTGGATTCAAAGAATCGATTGCTTGATCATTAATCAAAAGTTTTCCTTCTGACGGATCATAAAATTGCATAAATAATTTCAACAGTGTAGATTTCCCTGAACCTGTACCACCGATAATCCCCATGACTTCACCTTTATAAACTGAAAAGTTCAAATTTTCCAAAGCCGGAAGATTAGCATCAGGATAATAAAATATCAGATCTTGTGCTTTTACAGAAGTAATCGGTTCATTCAACACATTATTTCCACCTACTGAACGTGAAGGGTAATTTAGCACTGCATTCACTCGGTCAATGGAAGCAACACTTCTAGGTAACATAGTCATCATACGCGTTACCATAATCACAGCGTTTAGCACCTGTGTAATATATTGGACAAAAGCCATCAAAGCACCAATCGACAACGTCCCTTGTTGAACGTAACGTACACCAAGAAGTAAAGTCGCAACAATGGACAGGTTTAAAATCAATGTCAATATAGGATTGATCGTCTGCATCACTTTATTTACCTTCAAGCCAATTCGGTAATATTTATCATTAGCGTCTTCAAAAGTCTCTTCTTCTTGCTTATCTCTAGAAAAAGCACGAATCACTTTTAATCCCGTTAAGCGTTGGCGTAACAATAGATTGATGTGATCTAGTGCCTTTTGCAAACGAGGAAAATAAGGAACCACCACTTTGATAACAAAATATAAAACAATGGCTAAAAAGGGTAAACTAACGAAAACAATCATCGACAAGCGGATACTGGTAGTAAAGGCCATAAACAAACCACCAATAAACATTAATGGTGCTCTTGCTAAAGGACGTAAGCCCATCAATACTAATTGTTCGATTTGCGCGATATCATTTGTCGTACGTGTAATTAATGATGAAATACTAAAATATTCAGTTTCATCAAAAGTCATGCGATTAACTTTATTAAACATTCGTTTTCTTAAGGCTTTAGAAAATAGCATTGAAGTTTTAGCTGAAAAATAAGCTGCTGAGCCACGAACTAAAATCGTAATTAATGTGACACCAATCATCAAAGTGCCTAATCTTAAAATATAGGAGATATTTTGATTAGTAACACCAATATCAATAATTTGTGACATCATCTTGGGTAATAGTAATTCGCCAATAGTATTAGCGAAGGTTAAGATAAGTACAACTAAAACAAGGAATTTATAACGTTTAAAATCTTTAAAAATACTCAACTTGTTCCCTCTTTCATTTATGAAATATGTATATGT
>FLSG01585635.1_pt1 | contig 61261 bp, 64 predicted proteins | sample 1550511 | NCBI WGS metagenome assembly FLSG01 (sample SAMEA4031768, study PRJEB14383) | metagenome | biome: human; feature: oral; material: saliva | place: Philippines | collected 2014
TTCTTGTTCATTTAACGAAAGGCTAGGCTTTTTTTCTGCTAAATATTCAATAATCGTTGCGATTTTTGTTCCTTTTCTTCAAAAATGGAGACATCGAAGTTAATTCAAAGCGAATATCATATTCATTTTTTTAAGAATGTATGCTATAATATATGTGCGAAACGAAACTAATCAATCAATTGTGTCACCAAAAAACCACCCTATTAGCGTAGGGTGGTTTTTCTTTGCACTGTTGCGCCTCCAGCGTTGGGGCTAGAAGACAACTGGAAAGGTTCTCGCTTAACCATCTAACCAGTGATTAACTAGCGCAATTACTAGCCCTACAAAAATAGGTGCGATAACCCACGAAACTAATTTTTCAATCAACCATGTCACCCCCTTACAGGGCAGTTGCCAAAAATATTATAACATAGTTTATTAAGTATTTTGTAACGCTTTCATATAAAAAACTATTTTTTTTTAATTTGAAGGTTCCTACGCTAAACTTCCCTTTATTTTTACAATTACAAAGGAAAGATCTGTAGTCTTCCCTTCATTTTTACAATTATAAAGGTACAATTTCACTTTTTTATTAGCTTCACTTACGCTATTAGATGTAGACAAAAATAAAAAATTCTTTCGGAAAAATCATTTTGACTATGTTAAACTTATATAGGAAAAATAAACGGAGGTATGTGTAGATGTATACCGGAGTAGAAATTGATATGGTGGTAAATGACGCTTTAAAGGCTTTTGCGACCTATAAAGAAATTTTTGCAACAGAATTAATTGAAAAAACTGATTTTCCTAAAGGACAAAATGAAGTTGTTTTTACTATTTATGGTACACGAATTCATTTATTGGATGAAAATCCGGAAGCGGGTATGCAGGCGCCCAAAGATACAATTGTGCCTATCTGGTTAAATGTGATGGTACCTGATATTAAAGAAACTTTTCAGCGTGCTATCGATCTTGGCTGGAAGGAATTGATGCCTCTTACAGATATGTCTGATTTTGGTGTAACAAATGCAGTTGTAGCCGATACTTTTGGATATCAGTGGATGCTGCATCAAATTCATAAAGAGCTTTCTTTTGAAGAACGTAAGGCGATGTTTGAGCAACAAATGGATAATTAATTTTGCTTATTTTTTCTTTATGAGATTATTTTCACAAGTAAAAATTTTTTAATTATTTTTCTTTATTTTTGTTGCAAAAAAGAATGGCTGAACTCCTCATATATCGGTAAAAGACTTTTAAAAAATTGTGAACGAAACACAACAATTAGTGTTTTCTCCATTCACAAACACAAGATATGGTATTTTATCATTGACTTTTGTCAATCAGTCATTATATGATAGACACAGTTAATTAAAGAAGATATCGAGGAGGAACTAGTATGAATATCACACTATTTTCTAAAAATAATTGTATGCAATGTAAAATGACAAAACGCTTTTTAGCTGAAAATAATATTAATTTTGAAGAGGTTAATATCGACAACGAACCGAATGCACTTGATTGGTTAAAAGAACAAGGATTTCAAAGTGTTCCTGTTATCACATCTGATGCTACGACAGTTGTTGGTTTCCGTCCTGATCAATTGCGTCAATTGGCAAGCTAATTTGTTCTTTGAAAAATTCGAAAAAAAGACTGGGATTTGTCCGTCACTTCTGACTAACAAGTCCTTCTTTTTTATTTTACCCCATTATTTTATAGATAAGGTTGTGTACCCATGAGTTTAAAAACAATAAAAGACGTCAGCTACTTCAAGCTTAATAATGAAATTAACCGTCCTGTTAACGGTCAAATTCCATTAAATAAAGATCAAGAAGCGCTGGAAGCTTTCTTTAAAGAAAATGTTGAACCAAATACCAAGACATTTGATTCGGCGATGGACAAACTAAATTATTTAATCGACAATGAGTTCTTAGACGAAACTTTCATTAGAAAATATAGTCCTGAATTTCTTGAAAGATTTTATAATTTCTTGGAAGAACAAAATTTTCATTTTCACTCCTTTATGGCCGCATATAAGTTTTATTCGCAATACGCTTTGCGCACAAATGACGGTAGCCAATATTTAGAAGGTTATGAAGACAGAGTGGCTATTAACGCTTTATACTTTGCAGATGGAGACGAGCAGTTAGCGCTTGATCTAGCAGATGAAATGATCCATCGTCGTTATCAACCGGCGACACCTTCATTTTTAAATGCCGGAAGAAAACGTGGTGGAGAACTGGTTTCTTGTTTTTTAGTACAGTTAACTGATGATATGAACGCTATTGGTCGTGGCATTAACTCTGCTTTACAACTTTCTCGCATTGGTGGCGGTGTAGGTATTACATTGTCTAATCTGCGTGAAGCTGGCGCACCGATTAAAGGTTACGAAGGCGCTGCTAGTGGTGTTGTTCCAGTGATGAAATTGTTTGAAGATAGCTTCAGTTATTCTAATCAATTAGGTCAACGTCAAGGCGCGGGTGTGGTTTATTTAAATGTTTTCCATCCAGACATCATTAGCTTTTTATCCGCTAAGAAGGAAAACGCTGATGAAAAAGTTCGTGTGAAGACATTATCTCTAGGTGCGATTGTACCGGATAAATTTTATGAACTTACAAGAAAAAATGAAGATATGTATTTATTCAGTCCTTATAGTGTCGAAAAAGAATACGGTGTGCCATTTTCTTATGTAGACATTACAGAAGAATACGATCGTTTGGTGCACAATCCAAATATCCGCAAAACGAAAATTCGTGCCCGTGAATTAGAAGATGAGATTTCAAAATTACAACAAGAATCAGGTTATCCTTATATCATTAACATTGACACGGCTAACCGTGCCAACCCGATTGATGGCAAGATCATCATGAGTAATTTATGTTCAGAAATTTTACAGGTACAAAAACCTTCTGTCATTAATGGCAAGCAAGATTACGAAGTACTTGGTACAGATATCAGTTGTAACTTAGGTTCAACCAATATTGGCAATCTAATGGACAGTCCTGATTTTGGAAAATCTGTGCAAACCATGACGCGTGCATTAACTTTTGTTACAGATTCTTCAGATATCGATGTTGTGCCAACCATTCAAAATGGTAATAATTTGAATCATACAATTGGCTTAGGTGCGATGGGCTTACACAGTTACTTTGCGAAAAATCATATGGAATATGGTTCTCCTGAATCTATCGAATTTACAGACCTTTATTTCATGTTACTAAACTACTGGACATTAGTTGAAAGTAACAACATCGCAAAAGAACGTGGAACAACTTTCCATAACTTTGAAAATTCGGATTATGCTGATGGCAGCTACTTTGCTTCATATATTGCAGATGCACCGCAGCCTAAATCTGATAAAGTGCAATCTTTATTTGAAGGGGTATTTATTCCAAGTGCAGAGGATTGGCAAGCACTTAGCGATGAAGTACAAAAATATGGTTTGTATCATCAAAACCGTTTGGCAGTGGCACCAACTGGATCAATTTCTTATATTAATGATACAAGTGCTAGTATTCATCCAATCACGCGTTTAATTGAAGAGCGACAAGAAAAGAAAATTGGTAAAATTTATTATCCAGCTGCACATTTGGATAATGACACCATTAATTATTACACTTCAGCTTATGATACAGACATGCGTAGAGTGATCGATATTTATGCTGCGGCGCAAAAGCACGTGGACCAAGGCATGAGCTTAACTCTGTTTTTACGTTCGGAAATTCCTGAAGGTCTTTACGAATGGAAGACAGACACCAATAAACAAACGACACGTGATTTGAATATTTTAAGAAACTATGCTTTTCATAAAGGCATTAAATCTATTTATTATGTACGTACGTTTACTGAAGATGAAGAAGAAATCGGCAGCAATCAATGTGAAAGCTGTGTCATCTAAAGTTTAGAATCAAGGAGGCGCAAAAATGGCAAACACTTATTATGAAGCCATTAATTGGAACGAAATCGAAGATGTTATCGATAAATCAACATGGGAAAAGTTAACCGAGCAATTTTGGCTAGATACGCGGATTCCTTTGTCAAATGACTTAGATGACTGGCGTAGCTTAAGTGAACAAGAAAAACAACTTGTAGGATATGTATTTGGTGGGTTGACCTTGCTAGATACTATACAATCTGAAAATGGGATGGAGCGTCTTAGAGAAGACGCTCGCACACCGCATGAAGAAGCTGTTTTGAATAATATTCAATTTATGGAATCTGTCCATGCGAAAAGTTATTCCTCAATTTTTACAACTTTAAATACTAAAGCAGAAATTGATGATATCTTTGAGTGGACTAATACTAATGAATACTTGCAGAAAAAAGCAGAGCGTATCAATGAAATCTATAAAAATGGCTCAACTTTACAAAAAAAGGTCGCAAGTGTTTTTCTAGAAACTTTCTTATTTTATTCAGGTTTTTATACACCTCTGTATTATTTAGGAAATAACAAGTTGGCAAATGTTGCGGAAATTATCAAGTTGATTATTCGCGATGAATCGGTTCATGGCACTTACATTGGTTATAAATTCCAATTAGGGTTCAATGAACTTTCTGAAGAAGAACAAGAAGAAATGAAAAATTGGATGTATGATCTTCTTTTTGAATTATATGAAAATGAAGAACGTTATACTGAACAACTTTATGACGAGATTGGCTGGACGGAAGAAGTGAAGACCTTCTTACGTTACAATGCTAACAAAGCTTTGATGAATATGGGACAAGATCCATTGTTTCCAGATGGTGCTAATGATGTTAATCCGATCGTTATGAATGGGATTTCCACAGGAACCAGCAACCATGATTTCTTCTCACAAGTCGGTAACGGTTATCTTTTAGGAACTGTTGAAGCGATGAATGATGATGATTATTTGATTGGTTTAGATGATTAAATGAATAAAGCTTAGAGCCGGGTATTTTATGTTTAATGTAATGACAAACATAAAATACCCGGTTTTTTGGCTTCATTTGAAAATTATAAAAAAATAATTGCTTTTGGTGGCACATCGAGTGAAGTGCCACCAATCTAAGCAATATTGGAGGGACATCGAGCGAAGAGCCACCAATCCAAGAAAAATTGGAGGGACATCAAGCGAAGTGCCACCAATCTAAACAATATTGGAGGTACATCGAGTGAAGTACCACCAATCTAAGAAATATTGCAGCCAAACAAAAGGCTTTTTTAAGCAAAAATTTTAATCCACACGATTAATAGGTTCGCCTTGGGCAAAAGCTGTGATATTATCTTGAATTAATGAAACTAGGCGTTTTCTGGTTTCTAGACCGCGCCAACCCATGTGAGGCGTTATGATGACGTTGTCCATATCATATAGTGGACTATCATCAGGCAGCGGTTCTGTTTCTTGGACGTCTAGCCCAGCGCCAGCAATGTCTCCATTTTGAATGGCTTGAATCAGTGCTTTTTCATCGACTAAACCGCCACGAGCTGTGTTGATCAAATATGCGCTAGATTTCATCATTGCGAGTGTATCTTGGTTTATTGTATGTTTGGTTTCTTCGTTTAATGGACAATTTAGTGAAACAAAATCGCTTTGTTTAAAGAGTTCTTCTTTTGTCGTAAAATGGACGCCATCTTGATCTTCTCTTGGTGTACGAGTAGCGACCAAAATATTCATACCTAAAGCTTGAGCTATTTTGATAATTTCTTTACCTACATTACCATAACCAATTACGCCCAATGTTTTCCCATTGACTTCCATATGATCGACCATAAGATGTTTTTGGAAATTATCGTGGTTGCCTTCTTCTAACATACGAATTTGTTTTTGCATGGAGCTAGCTAAATTTAAAATAAACATGATTCCTGTATGAGCAACTCTTTGTGTACTATAAGCAGGAATATTACATAAGATAATTCCTTTTTCATGTACAGCGTCCATGTCGATATTATTAAAACCTGTACCAGCTTCACAAATCATTTTTACGCTATCCGGAAATTTACGAATAATATCACCCGAAACTGGCATTTCTTTAGTGACGACAACGTTAAATCCTTCCACACGCTCCAAGATTTTGTCTTCAGGTGTTTCATCATAAACAACAACTTCAGAAGCAATGTTTGAGTAATCGACGTTTCCATCATAGTTTACGACACTGCCGTTTAGTACGATTGTTTTATCATTCATCATTTTGTCCTCCCTTTCGACTGAATTTATCATTACGATTTCATTTTAATATTTATATTTATTAATTACAATGAAAGCCTTTTTTATTATTACAGTGTTGAAAACGTTTTTTAAAATTACTAGGCAGATGTTATACTATCCTTAATAATTATCAAAGGAGGAATGATAAAGTGCTTAATGTTTCTGAAAAAGATATAAAAAATTATTATTCAATGGAAGAGTGTATGGACGCAGTCGAAGATGCTTTTCGTTTATTTTCCCAGGGGAAAGTAGAGGTTCCATTAAGAACGCAAATTAAAAATGAAGAGGGGACAGGCACCTATTTATGCATGCCGGCCTACTGCCAGGAGTATGATGCTTCTTGTGTTAAAGTGTTAAATATGTTTCCCGGAAATGTAGAAAAAGGATTGCCTACCATTAACGCCCAAATTTTAGTTATGAACACGGAAACCGGAGTGATCGATGGTTTAGTGGATGGAACCTATGTGACGCAACTACGAACAGGCGCTGCTAGTGGTGTCGCATTTAGATTATTAGCCAAAAAGAATTGTGAAATCGGTGCTTTAATCGGCACAGGCGGCCAAGCAGCCACACAACTTGAAGCCATGTTAACAGCCAAAGAGTTAAAAGAAGTTCGGGTATATGACCTTGATTTTGAACGGGCGCAAAATTTTGCAGAAAGCATGCGTAAGTCTTTAGCGAAATTTCCAACCGAGATTATTGCCGTAGCAGATGCCAATGAAGCTATCGATAACGCTGATTTAATCACAACAGTAACTTCTTCAACCCAAGCTGTTTTTGATGGAAACAAGGTAAAAGCTGGTGCAACGATTTCCGGTGTGGGCTCTTATCAACCACATATGCAAGAAATTCCAGTTGAGTTATTACAGCGCGCTTCAAAAATATATTTTGATTCCCAAGAAGCGGTTTTAGCTGAAGCTGGAGATTTACTTGTACCCTTAGACAAAGGGGAGATTACTAAAGATAAATTTACAGGGGATATCGGACAACTTGCAAGCAATGACTTAGTAGGTAGAGAAAATGATGAAGAAATTATTCTATTTGAAACAGTGGGCATTGCGGCGCAAGATTTAATGACAGCTAAGTCGATATTTACTAAAGTACAAGAAAATGATTAAAATGAAAAAATTCCTGCCTATTTTATTTTAGCCAGGAATTAGTATTGGAATAATTAAGGCAAACTTAACTTGGTGGTTCTACCACCATCTACAGTAAAAACTTGTCCAGTAATAAAGCTAGCTTCATCGGCTGCTAAAAAAGCGACAAGTGCAGCGACTTCTTCTGGCGTGCCGCTGCGACCGATAGGATGAATTTTTCCGATATTTTGTTTAAAAGTTTCTGCATCAGAAGAATTTTCAATCATATCAATATTTAATGCTGTATCGATCCAACCTGGCGCAACAGCATTACAACGAATTCCATCTTCACCATGGTCTACAGCAACTGCGTGAGTTAAACCTTGAATGCCAGCCTTTGACACACTATAAGCGACGTGTTTAGGGTTGGAAGCTTGTCCTTCCACTGAGCCTGTGTTGACGATATTGCCCTTGGTTTTTCTTAAGTAGGGAAGGGCTGCTTTAATCATCAAAAAAGGCGCAGTAAGATTGACATTCATATTTTTTTGCCAATCTGTAAGCGACATTTCTTCAATACCAGCTTCTACCATCATGCCAGCGTTATTGATCAATATATCAAGCTGGCCTTTTTGTTGGATGACTTCTTGAACGACTTGTGCAGGAACTTCTGGATCAGAAAAGTCTGCTTTAATCGAATCAAAGTTGCTATCTTCACCACGTTGCGCAGTGATAACTGTGGCGCCTTCAGCTTGTAAACGAGAAGCGATAGCTTGTCCGATACCTGAACGTCCTCCTGTGATTAATGCGACTTTTCCTGCAAAACGGTTTAATGATTGTGTCATGTATTTGTTCCTCCTGCGTTATGATAAATTTTGTAGATGGGTCTTTTTAAAGTGTTCTTCTTTTAATCCCATACCAAGTGAACGGTCTAGTGCAATATGTGCAATCCAAATGAGTGCAATGGCTGAAAGTAAGGGATTCATTTCTGCAAAGAGATTGATTGCTAGTAGTAAAAAGGGAAGGCTATAGGAATGAAAGAAATTATACACGATTTTTCCAATTCTTTTATTTATGAGGTAGGCAGCGATTGCTATGTCCGGTACAAAAAATAGGATAATTAACAGCAAAATCGAATAGTCAGACTGAAAATAAAAGAACAAGCAAAGAAACAGTAGTAACAGGTTTTCTAAATGGATAGTTATTTTATTCATTTGAAAGCCTTCCTTTCCTTTTATTACTATAAGTGTAACGATTCCAGTGGTGAAGTTCAAGTTTTAGTTAGTGAAGAAAAAACAAATAGTTTAATAACAACAAAACATTTTAACTGACTTTTTATGTTTAGAAAGATACACTGATATTAAGTAAGTCGTGAAAAGAAAGGATGTTTTGAATGAAGGCAATTCAAGTAACAAATTATGGTGGACCTGAAGTTGCAAGCGTTCAGTCGGTAGATGTACCGATAAAAAACAAAGGAGAAGTCTTAGTAAGAATTGTTGCTTCTAGTGTGAATCCTGTCGATATCAAACATATGACGCCAGGGACAGTACAAGAAATTGAACAGTTTCCGATGGTACTCGGCTGGGATATTGCAGGCGTTGTTATGGAAGCAGATGCAGATAGTATATTTCAAGCGGGCGATCGAGTTTTGGCTTTACACCCTCAAGGCAGTTGGCAACAAATCGTGACTGTTAAAGAAAACCAACTGCTGAAATTGCCAGATGATATTGATTTTGTTCATGGCGCAAGTATTCCTTTAGGCGCTGTGACTGCTTTACAAGCTTTAAGAAAACTGAAAATAAAGCAAGGGGAAACTTTACTTGTGACAGGAGCGATGGGTTCAGTCGGCGGTTATGCCATCGAACTAGCAAAACAAGCGAAAATTTCTGTCGCAGGTCTTGTCCGAAGCAAAGAACAAAAAAAGATTTGCGAAGATTTATTTGATGTAACAATTTATGTAAGTGGCGAAACGGTTCCGGCTTTTGATACCGTATTTGATACGGCCGGCATTTTAGAACGTACGGAGATCCTTCAGCCAAAAGGACGACTGATTACAGTAAGTGATGACAAAGTGAGCCCAGAAGTGGAGGAACGCGCTTTGTGGACGGAGCATAATTTTGTTCGTACTAGCCAGGAGGATTTACAAACCGTTATTGCTTTGTTTTCTAAAGGAAAATTACACAGCAGAATTGAAGCAGTTTATTCGATGAATGAGATACAAGAAGCGTTGAAACACGCTAGTCAAAGCGGTAATAACGGTAAAACCATTATTGTTTTTTAACTATCTATAAAGGAGCGTATCATGACGGTTCCCACTTATGAACCATTAAATACTTTAAAAAAAGTAGCAGAAAATATTTGGATTGTAGATGGTGGGCAAATTAAAATGGATGTAGGCCGTTTTAAGGTCCCGTTTTCAACTAGAATGACGATCGTTCGCTTGGGCGATCAAAGTTTATGGTGTCATTCTCCGATCCAAGCTAATGAAGAGCTATTTCAAGAAATTGATCGTTTAGGTGACGTAAAGCATCTAATTTCACCGAATAAAATTCACTATGCCTACATTGAAGAATGGAAGAAACGTTACCCCAATGCTATTGCCTGGTCAAGTCCAGGTGTTGAAAAGCGTGCTGCTAAGCAAGAAATAGAGGTACATTTTGATGATTCATTAAAAAATACTACACCTTCTTATTGGAAAGATGAAATGGAACAACTTATCTTTAAAGGAAGCCGCGCTATTGAAGAAGTCGTTTTCTTTCATAAAAGTAGTCGTACGTTGATTTTAACGGATTTGATTGAAAACTTTGAACCCAAACGAATAGAGAGTAAATTTTGGCGCTTGATATACAAACTCGGAGGAGTTGCAGATCCTGATGGGAAAACGCCGATCGATTTACGTCTAACTTTTCTAGGAAGAAAGAAAACCGCCAAAGCAGCTTATAAAAAAATGCTTTCTTGGCAGCCAGAAAAAATTATTTTAGCTCATGGTCGTTGGTATGATAAGAATGGTACTGATGAATTAAAGCGAGCTTTTCGCTGGTTACACAAATAATGAAGGAGTGATTTTATGCAAATGAATGCATGGTCTGTTCAAAAACCGGGAGGAAGTGAACAGTTAACATTAGTTAAAAGACAAGTTCCTACTCCAGAAAAAGGAGAACTTGTGGTTGAGGTTTCATATGCGGGAATTAATCGTTTAGATATCTTAACGCGGGAAAATTCGGCAATGGAAAAGCCTTATCCTATTTTAGGTGTTGAAGTAAGTGGTGTGGTAAAAGAAAACCATTCTGATAATCCTTCATTAGAACCGGGCACAAAAGTAGCAGGTTTAGTAAAAAAAGACGCTTATGCAGAATATACCATTATTCCAGCAGGTAGAGCAATTATGTTACCCCAAGAGATGTCTTTAAAAGAAGGAGCAGCTATACCTGAAGTGTTTTTGACCGCTTATCAAACCATGTATTGGTTAGGAAAATTACAAACAAAAGAGACTATTTTGATCCACGCAGGCGCAAGTGGTGTAGGAACGGCAGCGATTCAAATGGCTAGAAAAATTAGCGATGCTCGTATTATTGTGACAGCTGGTTTGCAAGAGAAATTGGATTTTTGCCGTGAATTAGGCGCAGATGTCACGATCAATTATAAACAAGAAAACTTTGATGAAATCGTGCAAAAAGAAACGGACGGACATGGCGCAGATGTTATCTTAGATTTTATTGGTGCAACTTACTGGCATAAAAATGTCAACAGTGCTGCAGTTGATGCCCGCTGGATTTTCATTGGAACACTTGGTGGCGTAGAAGTGGAGCATGTTGATTTAAGTGCTTTTCTTGGCAAACGTATTTCATTTATTGGTACGGGGCTGTCACCGCGTTCGGATGAATATAAAGCAGAATTAGCTGCCGATTTTCAAAAAACAGTCATCCCTTATTTTCAATCAAGAAAAATAAAACCGATTATCCATCAAACTTACGCTTTTGAAGAAGTAGCAAAAGCGCATCAAGCAATGGAAAATAGTGAAAATATCGGGAAATTGTTGATTGAGGTAAAAGAAGCGTAAAATAATTACTTTTACAAAATAGATGTTTATGTTTGCTTGGGTAGATAATCCAAAGTTAGCTTATAAAGTTTATTTCTAATTGGGAAATGATTAGTGAGTAAAGAAATTCATTTCTTTTATTTGTTATTAGTCGATTGAGGATTGAAACAAAAATATTCCTAAATTTTTATGTATGACATCATTATGTTCAAGAAACTCTGAATGTCTAAATAAAGCGAGTGACTTTAAAATCACTCGCTTTATTTTACTCAATCGAACTAAAATCATGGTTAATAATGTCGACTAATTTGAACTGTTCATTTTCAAATTCAAATTTTAAAATACAGCACTCTCGCAATTTAATTTTTTGTTCGAGCTCGCTGGTATGAGCCCAATAACGCATGAATTGGCGACAAGAAGCACCGTGAGAAACAGCTAAAATTGTATCATTTGGGTCTTTTTTCATAAATTCCATAATTATTTTTGCCACTCTATTTTTTAAAGCTTGCTCGCTTTCTCCGCCGTAAGGGACAAAAAAGTCACCATAGGGCAAAGCAGGATTTAAAAATTCAGGCACTCCTTCAAATACACCAAAATTCCATTCTTTCAGTCCTTTTAGACGAGTATAAGGGAGGTCTGTAATTTGTTCTAACGTGTCAGAAGTCCGTTCCGAAGTAGAGCAATAAGCACTTTTGATTTGGGTGTTGTTTTGTTTGAAATACCCAGCAGCAATTTGCGCTTGTTTGATTCCTGCTTCTGTCAAAGGGGCATCGCACCAACCTTGTATTTTGTGTAATTGATTAAAGAGTGTTTGTCCGTGTCGCATAAGATAAAGAGTTTTCAAGTGTATTCTCCGTTCTTTATACGTCTAGTTTTCTCGACGCTAATCTTTTAATTTGTTCTGGATCAGTATGGGAGAAAAATTGACTTTCATCTATATTTAATGTAGCAATTTCTTTTTTATCTTCATCTGATAGTTGGAAATCAAAGACATCAAGATTTTCTTGTAAACGTTCAGCTTTTGTTGTTTTAGCTAAAACAACGACGTCTTGTTCTACTAACCAACGAATCACAACTTGTCCCACGGTTTTGTTGTATTTGTCCGCAATTGAAGTTAGGACAGAATTATGGAATAAGTCATTTTTTCCTTCTGCAAATGGTGCCCAAGCTTCTGGTTGGATTCCTTCTTGTTTTAGCGCAGGAATTGTCTCATTTTGTTGCTGGAATGGGTTAACTTCGATTTGATCGACTTGGGGCACTGTCTTGTTAAATAGCGTTAAATCCACAGCACGATCAATTGCAAAGTTTGAAAGTCCAATAGCTCTAACTTTGCCTGCTTCTTGTAATTCTTCCATTGCTCGGTAGGCACCGTATACATCATTGTAAGGTTGATGTAATAACAATAAGTCAACGTAATCTAGTTGCAAGCGATCAAGCGAGCGTTGGAAGGAAGAAATCACGCCTTCATAAGTCGTATTTTCAATCCAAATTTTTGTTGTCACAAATAATTCTTCTCGGCTAACATCAGCAGCTTTTATCCCTTTGCCGACGGCTTCTTCGTTCATATAGGATTGTGCTGTGTCAATGTGGCGATAGCCCGCGTTGATTGCATTTTTTACTGATTCTTTTGCTTCTTTTGGATCAGTGATTTGAAATGTGCCAAATCCTAGAATAGGGATTTCTACACCGTTGTTTAATTTCAATGCGTTTTGCATGTTTATTCCTCCTCTATAAAATCTATTTTCATTCTAAAGTATAAAGTGCACTTCATAGCAAGAAAGAGCGCTTATCAAAATTTCACCTGCCAAAGTTTTTCTGCCGTTTCAGAAGTAAGCTCACCTGATTGAAATTTAGCTAAGTGATCATCATAGGTTTCGATTTTATAAGAAAGTAGGTTACGCACGTGCTGCATTTCTGAGATTTTTTCATCAATTTCATTTAGTTGATTCTCTAATACCTGTTTTTGTTTCTTTCGTTCTGTTCCTTTTACTTGCGATAGCCTAGAAAACTCAAGCAGTGATTCAATGGAAAGACCAGCGTTTCGCAATGATTTCATTAAGTAGATCCAATTTAGTGTTGAATTCGTATAAATCCGATGCCCATTTGTGTCTCTTTCAATAGGCGGGATGATTCCTATTTTTTCATAATAACGAATCGTAGAAATGGAGATATCCAACATTTCAGCTACATCTTTACTGCGTAACATTTTTATTCCTCTTTTCCATGTTTTTGTTATGTTTATCTTAGCATGATTTTATTATTGTTCAAAAATGAAGCCAACCGCTCTTGGTTAAAAGTCTTCTTCTTTTATGTTAGACTGAAGCGTCTATCATTTTAAAAGGAGTGGGTGAAATGAAAATGCGCATGAAAAACTTATTGATGATGGTTATAGGAGCTTTTATGTACGGTATTGCTGTGAATTGGTTTTTACTTCCACACGAAATTGGCGACGGCGGTGTCGTAGGTTTAGCTGCCATCGGCTATTATGCGTTAGGAATTCCTCTCGACATCTCAAATATAGTGCTGAATGCTCTTTTGCTTTTATTAGGTTACCGTCTATTGGATAAAAAGATAATTTTTAATTCTCTTTGGGCAGTTGTATGGATTTCCGTTTTTTTACGTTTACCGAATTTTTTAGATTATACTACGGATCAAACCATTATTCCGGCGATGGTAGCGGGATTGCTCATGGGATTTGGTCTATTTTTGATTTTTAATGCTGGCGGTACGATTGCTGGTAGTACGGTATTAGGCGAAATCGGCAATCGTTATTTAGGGATGAAGCGAGGAAATGCGATGCTGATTTTTGATTTAGCAGTGGCTATTCCTTCAGGCTTTATTATCGGTTTTGAAAATATGTTATTAACCGTTGTTGAACTTTATACTTGCGCCATGTTTTTAAATAAATTACGGTCTTTCTTTGGTGCTAAAAAATCAGTTACCATTATTACAAACAAAACGGAAGAAGTTACCGATGCACTATCGGATACTTTAAAGCAAGGAATTACACTTATCAATTCAACAGGTTATTATCATAAACAATCTCGTGAGATGATTTATCTTATTTGTTCTGACAAACAAGTAGCTAATATTTTTCCATTGATATCTAATATTGATAAAAACGCTTTTGTAGTAGTAGATGACGTGCATAGTGTTAAAGGCGAAGAATTGCCACGTATTTTATAAACACTAATCCGCAAGAGAAATCTGTAAACAACACAGAACTCTCTTACGGTTTTTTAGTAGAAACTAAATTTACTCTCTGATAAGCTAGAGGAGAAAAAAGGAGCGATAGAATGACTATTAAAGACAAAGTGATTTTTATTATGGGCGCTTCAAGCGGTATTGGTGAAGCAACGACTAAATTACTTGCTAAAAAAGGAGCAAAGCTGGTTATTGCGGCCCGCTCTGAAGATAAGCTAAAGCAGTTAAGTACTGCTTTAGCAAAAGACGATATATACTATAAAAAAGTAGATGTGACAAATTACGATGAAGTACAAGAAGCAATAGATTTAACAATAGAAAAATTTGGCAGAATAGACGTTTTGTTTAATAATGCAGGTGTTATGCCGACTAATCCCTTAATTGCAGGTCAACGCGATGAGTGGAAGCAGATGCTGGATATTAATGTGATGGGCATTTTAAACGGTATTGCAGCGACTTTACCTATTATGGTCAAACAACAAAAAGGTCATATCATTAGTACTGATTCCATTGCAGGTCATAAAATTTATCCTAATGCTGTTGTTTATGGTGCAACAAAATTTGCGGTTCGTGCAATCATGGAAGGTTTAAGACAAGAGCATCTTTCCGACAATATTAAATCAACAATCATTTCTCCGGGAAACGTTACGACTGAATTGTATAAAACCATTAATGATAAAAAAGCCAGAGAGGATGAATTTAATTTAAGAAATGAAACAGAATTATTAACGGCAGAAGATATAGCATCAGCTGTTGCTTATGCTATAGATACACCAGAAAGAATGTCAGTCAATGAAATGGTTGTTCGTCCGACACAACAAGAAAGATAATAAAGCAAAGGACGTGTAAAAATGGTTACAAGAGAACAAGTATTTGAACATGTCCATGAAAAATACGGAATAAGACCAGATTATATTTTTAAACAATTTCCCAGATATGCAGCTTTAAGACATGCTAATAATAGAAAATGGTACGGGCTTATTATGAATGTTCCCAGGGAAAACTTGGGATTAGAAGGTAAAGAAGAGCTAGATATCATCAATTTAAAATTAGACCCAGAATTACTTCAAATGCTAAAAACTAAAACTGGATATTTCACGGCTTATCATATGAACAAAGAACACTGGATTTCTATTTCACTTAAAGATGCCGAGTCTTCTGAATTATTTCAGTTGATTGAAAATAGCTATATACTCACGAAAAAGAAATAGTTTGTAAATTATATTTATCGAAACGTATCAACAAATTTTATACAAAGTGGCATTTTTTATTAGAATAAGCACGTCGTTTTCACGTTACAATGTGCTTAGTGATTTTCAAACTCACTGCTTTGTGTTTCTTATGAGGTTAATTTACCTTTAGCACATTAATTTTTGATTTTTATGTGCTTAACAAGTTTAATTTGGTCTTTATGATTCTTATTTTTTGAATTAACCTCATTAGCTTGCGATTTTTATGTTGTTAGCAGCTTCATTTTAATTTGCTTATTGTCAACCTAAACTTCAATAATACAGATATTAACGTTGTTTTTTTAAAATAACTACCCTATACTAATGTTTAGAAATCAACATATTTTAAAGGAGGGTAGTTTAACCAATGGGTATTTTGAATGCTCGTAAGCAGCAAATTTTACAGTTATTACTATCAACCGATGAACTACAAACCAGTGGCGAAATTGCTACAAATCTTCAAGTGAGTGCAAAAACTATCCAAAATGAGATGAAAGAATTAAATAATCTACTAAATGATAATATCGCTACAATTGACTCCTATAGAGGAAAAGGTTATTTACTTCGTATTTTTGATGAAGGTCAATTTAAACATTTTCTAAGAAAAGATACAGATAAAAATGACCAAGTGATACCGACTGAGCCGGAAGCTCGTATGCAATTTTTAATGGAAAAGTTGTTATTACAGACTTCATATTTAAAAATAGATGACCTTGCAGACGAGTTATTTGTCAGTCGTTCGACTTTACAAAGTGATATCAACGATGTTCGGAAAATTGTAAAAAAATATCATTTATCTTTAGAACAAAAACCTAATTACGGGATTAAAATCACCGGAAACGAGATGGATATTCGCTTTTGTATTTCTGAATATGTTTTTAATCATAAAACTGATTTAAGCGATCAGATCACAGAATTGATTGAGATATTACCCTCAAATGAAATTGAATGGATTCGCGATAGTATACTAACAAATTTAAGGAAATACAGTATTGTGATTACTGATGTTAGTTTGAATAATTTAATAACGCATATCGCCATCGCTTGTAAGCGAATTCGCGAAAGTGAAATGGTTGAGATTTTTCAAGAAGAACTCGGGGAAATCACTGAGAAAAAAGAATATACCGTAGCAAAAGCCATTGTAGAAGATATAGAACAGAAGTTAAATGTTTCTTTTCCTAAAAACGAGATTGCTTACTTAGCTATTCATTTACAAGGAACAAAAAAAATGCATTCTAATTCAGAAATGGATGAGATTGAAAATTATTTGGAAGACGATATCCAACAATTGACCAAAGAAATTCTGCATAGAATGGATAATATATATTCACTAAATCTTTCCGAAGATAATGAACTAATGTTGAGTTTGAGCCTTCATCTTGAACCGGCGATTAATCGCTATAAGTATCAGATGAATTTAAGAAATCCTTTATTAGAAGAGATAAAAAATAAATATCTTTTTTCTTATGAAGCAGCTTTAACCATTGCGGCCGAAGTTATAAAAGAAAGATTAGGAATTACCATTGATGAAAATGAAATCGGCTATATCGCGCTTCATTTTGAAGCTGCTTTAGAAAGACAAAAACAAAATCAAAAAAGCAAGAAACGATGTTTGATTGTTTGTGCCTCTGGTTTAGGAACGGCGCAATTGCTTTTATTGAAGTTAAAAGATCGCTTTTACGATGAATTGAATATCTTAGGTACAACTGAATACTACAATTTAAAAAACCAAGATTTTCATTCCTTAGATTTGGTCATTAGTACAATTCCTATCCCTGATAAATTACCTGTTCCAGTCGTTCAAGTAAGTACGCTTTTAGGTAAGCAAGATGTTAATAAAATAGAGAAATTGGTCAGTCATGATATTACAATTATCGAAAAGTATATGTTAAAAGAATTTACTTATTTACAAAAAGACTTCTCTTCTAAAGAAGAAGTGATTCAGTTTTTAGGTAAAGAATTGCAAAATGCAGATTTAGTGAATAATGATTTTGTCGATTCGGTGCTAGAACGGGAAAGATATTCTACCACAAGTTTTGGTAATTTAGTTGCTATACCTCATCCTATGGATCCGCAAGTAGAGGAAACCTTTTGGTCGATTGTTACTTTAAAAAATCCGATTCAATGGGGCGATAAATTAGTTCAATTTGTCTGTTTGCTTAATATCAGCGAGCAAAATCAAATGGAAGAGTCCAAACCTATGTATGATGTTTTAATGAAACTGTTAGATAACCGCTCACTAATCCAAAAAGTACTGCAATGTGATACTTATGAAGGTTTAAAAAATACGCTAAAGAAAGTTTAAAAAGGCGCGATGTGGCGTCTTTTTTTATGTCCAGCGTTTTTCTGTTGTCAACGGAAATTTATCCTCTACAAATGAAAGCGCTTATAAACTACTATAAAAATGTACTCAACGAAAGAAAGGGGCAAGATATAAATGGCTAAATTACCTAAAGATTTTTTGTGGGGCGGAGCAGTCGCTGCTCATCAAATTGAAGGCGCTTGGCAAGAAGGCGGTAAAGGTGTTAGTACAGCTGATGTTATGACAGCAGGCACAAATAAGGTGCGTCGAAGAATTACAGATGGTGTCATTGATGGCGAGAATTATCCAAACCACGAAGCTATTGATTTTTATCATCGCTATAAAGAAGATATTGCACTATTAAAAGAAATGGGGTTAAAAGCTTTTCGCACTTCCATCGCTTGGTCCCGTATTTTTCCTAATGGCGATGAAAAAGAACCCAACGAAGAAGGACTGAAGTTTTACGACGATTTGTTTGATGAATTGTTAGAAGCAGATATTCAACCAGTAATCACACTATCACATTTTGAAATCCCTTATCATTTAGCTAAAGAATATGGTGGATTTAGGAATAAAAAGTTAATCGATTTTTTTGTTCATTATGCAGAAGTGGTGATGAATCGTTATAAAGATAAAGTGAAATACTGGATGACTTTTAATGAAATCAACAACCAAGCAGATGGACAAGATCCAATTCAAACTTGGACGAATTCTGCGATTTTAGTTAATGAAGAAGAAAATGACGAAGAAGTTATTTTTCAAGCAGGACTTAATGAATTAATAGCAAGTGCTAAAGTTGTCAAACTAGGTCATGAAATCAATCCTGATTTTGAAATTGGTTGTATGATGGCTTATGTGCCAATATATCCTTATTCATGTAATCCTAACGATATGATGGCTTCAGTCAAAGTTATGAATCGACGCTTCTTTTACAATGACGTTCACGCTCGTGGAGAAATTCCTGATTATACCTTGAAAGAATGGGAAAGAAAGGGTTACAAAATTGAATATACTGAAGAAGACTTGCAGACCTTAAAAGAAGGTACAGTGGATTATATCGGTTTTAGTTATTATATGTCAGGAACTGTAAGTACTTTACCAGATGTAGAACCTAATAAAAGCGTACCAGAATATCCTGATGCCAAAATGGTGGATAATCCTTACATTGAAAGTAGTGACTGGGGTTGGCCGATCGATACAATTGGTCTACGCTATATCCTCAATGTTCTTCATCAACGTTATAATTTACCACTGTTTATCGTGGAAAATGGCTTAGGTGCCTACGATAAAGTAGAAGAAGATGGCAGTATTCATGACCCTTATCGTGTTTCTTATCTGAGAAAACATATACAAGAAATGATTAAAGCTGTGGATATAGATGGTGTTGACTTAATCGGTTATACACCATGGGGAGTGATCGATATTGTTAGTGCCGGAACAGGAGAAATGGAAAAACGTTATGGCTTTATCCATGTAGATAAAGATAACGAAGGAAAAGGCACTTTAGCTCGCAGCCGTAAAGATTCCTTTTATTGGTATCAAAATGTGATTGAGTCAAATGGTGAGAATTTATAGGAAAAAATAGTTTATGGAGGTAAAATTTATGAAAAATGTATTAATTATTTGTCAAGGAGGTATGTCTTCTTCTGTATTAGCAAAAAAGACTACCGAATACTTAAAAGAAAAAGATAATGATATTCAAGTGGAAGCCACTTCTACAAATGAAGGAAGAAGTATGATTGAAAAAGGAAAGTATGATTTATATTTAGTCAGCCCTCAAACCAAAATGTATTATGAACAGCTTAAAAAAACAGGTGAACGATCAGGTAAACCAGTAGTAAACATACCACCTCAAGCATATGTACCTGTCCCTATGGGGATTGAAAAGTTATCGAATTTAATTTTACAAGAACTCCCTGAATCATAAAAAATTAAACTATGTAAGTAAAGGAGCTAAAAGAATGGATCAAGATGAAATTCAAAATGTCGCGTTTACCATTATCTTGCATAGTGGTAATTCAAGAACGTTAATACACGAAGGATTTGGTCTGATGAGAAATAAAGAATTCGATAAGGCTGAAGAAAAATTAGACGAAGCCAATAACGAATTAACGGCTGCTCATCAATCACAAACTTCGCTTATGCAAAAATATACTTCAGGCGAAAATGTCAATATAGATATTATTATGGTACATGCACAAGACCACTTAATGACAACAGTGACACTAAGAGAAGTTGCTTTAGAGATGTTGCATTTATATAAAAACATCAATAATGAAAGTGAGTGAAGATTATCTTATGAAGAAAGAAGAAAGGAAACAAATAGAGAAAAATAAGAAAAATTTTAGCATAAAATCGATGTACTTTAACCGGTATTTACTTGTCAGATATGTTGTAGCGTTATTTTTCTTTATCAATATATATTGGTTAATTTCCTTATTAATGAGTAGCTCTATTCTATTTTTTATTCCCTCAATATTGATACTCTGTCTATTAAGCAGTGTGGCTGAACAGGTGAAAATGATAAGTAAGCATACGAATCGAGCGATTTATACAAAGTATTGTTTTGTAATCTTGCTTACAACCAATGTATTATTGGCGTTTCTAAGCCTTTTTTCTCCAATTTTTTCTCAACTATATCCTTTTCTTGTAAACCAAGTGAAGTCTCAAATGCTAATTTTAAGTATTTTAGCAATTGGTATTTTACTTAGTAGTATCATTCTCTATCGTTTACATCAAATTCAATATAATGAGGATAAACATTATCAGCGTATTAAAAAATATGAAGAAGTTATTCATGTATAATCGAAAGGAGAATTTATATGGAATCAGGAAATAAGGCACTTGATACCTTAGAAAAGTATCTATTAGGACCTATGAGTAAAGTCGCACAATGGCGTATTGTGCGTTCTGTAATGGCTGCTGGGATGGCCAGTATACCGTTTGTTATTGTTGGGTCTATGTTCCTCGTTTTTAATGTATTACCAGAAACATTTACATTTCTGGAAGGATTTTTCAATAATACTTTTTTTAGAATTAGTGATTTATATATGTTAGCAAATAAAACGACTATGGGATTATTAGCATTATACTTTGGTATTGTTGTTGGTTATGAATATACAAGGATATATGCAGACGAAGATGAGTTGAATATGAGTCCAGTAAATGGTGCTTTACTAGCTATGTTTGCTTTGTTTATGACAGTTCCACAATTAGTTTTTCAAAATGGGGAAATGTCTTTAGTAAACCAAAATAATGAAGATTCAACAATTATTCATGGCTGGGAAATGGTTGAAGATGGTATTAGCCGCTTAGGTTCATCAGGAATTTTTTCAGCAATTATTATGGCTATATTAGCTGTTCAACTCTATAGATTTTGTGTAAAAAGAAATTTAGTTATAAAAATGCCAGAAGCAGTACCGTCAGGTGTCGCAAATGCCTTCACAGCTTTAATACCAGCTTTTGTTGTTGCTATTTCGGTTTTATTGATTAACGGTATTTTAATTGCACTAGGAACAGATATCTTTAAATTGATCGCTCTTCCTTTTGGTTTTGTTGTTAATTTGACAAATAGTTGGCTAGGTATTTTAGTTATTTATTTCTTAGTTCATGCTCTTTGGATTGTAGGAATTCATGGTTCAAATATTATTATCCAAGGCTTTCTTTTTCCGATTCTTATGTCAAACCTACAGTCTAATGCAAATGGTGCAAATATTCCTTTTGCAGGGGAACTGAATAACGCATTTATCATCATGGGTGGAGCAGGAGCGACCTTAGGATTGGTGATATATCTTGCATTTGTAGCAAAATCTAAACAATTAAAAGTACTTGGGAAAGCAGCTATTGTACCTGGATTCTTTAATATTAATGAACCTTTAGTTTTTGGGCTGCCTATTGTATACAATCCATTTCTGGCTATTCCATTTTTTGTAGCACCCATGGTTACCGCATCAGTGGCTTACTGGGCAGTTGAGTTACAGTTTATGCAACCAGTTATTGCCATGATGCCTTGGCCAACTCCTATAGGAGCAGGTGCTTTTATTAGTACAGGTGGAGACTATATGTCCATAGTTATATCCTTACTTTGTGCTGTTATAGCATTTCTTATTTGGTTTCCGTTTATCAAAATGTACGATCAAAAGTTACTTGCACAAGAAGCAGGGGAGGATTCCCTTATCTAAACTTAGCTTTCTAGATGTAGTTTAAGTTTTCAAAATAATAAAATTAAAATGTATTAAATGACCCGTTCTTAAAGGGATTTTATAGAACGGGTTGTTTAATATTTTTTTATTGACTTTCTTCTTATAAGTTTTTTAAGATGGAAAATAGATGCATTGTAATATGGGAGGTAGTTTATGTTAACGATACAAGAACTTAAAAATAATTCATCATCATTTAAAGAGGCAAAACAAATTTATTTCAACGCTTTTCCTGAAAAGGAACAATTACCTTTTGGGATATTAAAAGATAATGTTGAATCGGGAAAGGCAAGTTTTTCCGGTATCTTTTCTGATTCACAACTCGTTGGCATCATTTATTATACAAGATATGAAAACTTGGTATATATCTTCTATTTCGCTATAGATAGTACGATTCAATCAAAAGGTTATGGCAGAGAAGCTATGAAAGCAATAAGAAAACATTTTGCCAATGATAAAATTATTTTATTGGTAGAAGAAATAAGTGAAGATGCAGAAAATAACGAGCAAAGAAAAAGTCGGAAAAGATTTTATTTGAGAAACGGTTTTGTCGGTAGTGGTAAAATTATGACAGAAGGTGGCGTAAGATACGAAATGCTGCATTCGGATAATGCCGACGTTTCCATAGAAGAATATAAAAAAGTTACAGACTATTTCTTTAAAGATAGTTCTTATGCTGCTAGAGAAAATGAGAATGCAGTATAATATAGAAAAGGCATAGGAAGCTCCTGATATAATAGAGTTTCTTATGCCTTTTTAAGTAAGTATCCCTTTTCCTTTTTTTAAATGCATACTTGCAAGGAGTAAAAGCTGTTTGATACGCTAGTAAAAAAGGTAGGTTTTTCAATGAAGTATTTTAAATCAGAAAAAAGTTTTTGGTTTTATATAGCTGGAATGGGGTTATTACTACTTTTTCTTCTTTTATTGAAAACATTACTTAACTGGAGCTTTGGCAGCTTTTTATTAGTAGCGGTCATAGCGATAGTCTTATTTAGCTTGCGTCCGATTTCGTATCAAACTAAAAGCATGAAACATTCACGAAAAAAACCTAGAAATTTCTAGGTTTTTTATTTTAAATAATTCAAATTATATTACGGAAACCATGTCATTGAGGATAAGGCAGTATCTACATTTACATTAGGCTTTTGTAATTCGGTATATAAGGCAAGACCTTCCTGTGATAACTTTTTACTAAGTGCTAATTGTCTAAATTGTCTGTTCATATCTTTTAAAACGGCTTGCTCTTTTTCTCCCTTATCAAGTTGAGTAATCGCGGTATTTAAAATACCTTGTTCAACTGGTTGTTCCAAATGGACTGATGCTAATTTTTTTCGTAATGAATGATTTTTTTGCTGGAATGATTTCATGAAAAACTCCTTTACTGATGGATATTTTAAGAATATAGCAAGCGTAGAAAGCTATAGTTTAATTGTAATTACTAAGCGTTTGTTTTTCAAATTTATGAGATTCATATCTGGCTTATGCAATAGTATATTAAAAAAATAAGTAAGTTTTTTAATAAGAACATTATTTTGGCGTTTTTATGAGACTAATGTTTAACAGTCTCATAGCTTCGGTAAAATCATGTGCTTATTTTCTTTTAAGCACACAACTTGTTCAAAATAACGTGCTTACTACTTATATTTAATCTACAAAATAAAAAATTATTTCTTTCAATTTTAACTAATAAATTGTTATTATATAATTTAAACAACATAGCTACTATATATACATTTAGAACCAGAATCAAAGCAAAACTTAAAAAATTTTGTCTTTCATTTGCCCTTTTAAAATGGGATTAGGGTGGTGTAAATTCATTGTTAATAAAAGAAATAAAGTATGGTTCAAAAGAATACCAACAGGTGCTTGAATTAAGAAATAAAGTGATGCGCTTACCCTTGGGTTTGAACATTTATGATGAAGATCTCTCGGAAGAAAAAGATGTATAAATATTAGGGGCTTTTGAGGATAAACAATTATTAGGAGCCGGCGTTTTGTCTCAAACAGAGGATGAAAATTCTCTTAAATTAGATTGTTTGTGTGTTGCAAAAGAGATTCAAAATAAACATATCGGTAGAAAATTATTATATGTTATAGAAGAATATACATTATCGTTGGGGAAAAATTCTATCGTATTAGAAGCTAGAGTCACAGCAGAGCCTTTTTATCGAAAATTCAACTATACATCTTTAGGTCAAAAGTTTATGAAAACTTACGTACCGGTTGAACATATACTAATGGAAAAGCAACTAGTAAATTCGCGTTAAATGAACTTATAGTGGATAAAATAAACTTTTTATTTGAAAAGAAGTACTTCAAAAAGTGCTTCTTTTTTTATGTGGTTTTTATAGAAATTTTATTGTAAGTTGCATTTTGCCGATATCTCAATTAGATTATATTTATTAACAAACTTTGGCGATGAAAATAATAGTTAACCATTCCGTTGCTATAGGCAATACAGATGATAATGTGAAGCAAGTAGCTAATTTGCTGACACTTGATCATGAAAAAGAAGGTATTGAATTTGCGCTAAGGAAACTACAAGTTCTTTAAAAAATTCTAGGAGGAAAGAGATGATTAAAGCAATTGCAGTAGATATGGACGGTACATTTTTAAATTCAAGTAATGATTACAATAGAGAGCGTTTTGAAAAAATATTTGAAGAAATACAGCGACAAAATATTCAATTTATTGTTGCAAGTGGCAACCAATACGCGCAATTACGGTCTTTTTTTCCGGAAAAAGAGCAAGAGTTGACTTTTGTATCGGAGAATGGGGCTTTGGTTTTTAAGCAGGAGCAATTGATGCAAAAAGCAGCTTTTAAAGCAGAAGTGGTAGATAGGATTTTGCAATTTTTAATGGATTTGTCTTTTCAAGTAGGGATTGTCTTATGTGGTGTTTCTCAAGCTTATGTACTGGAAAGTGAATCGGCTGCATTTAAATCTTTTGCCAAAAAATATTATTATCAACTTGCAGAAGTTTCTTTCTTTTCTTCTTTGCCAGAAAATGAATTTGTAAAGTTTGCGTTAAATGTCTCTACTGAAAAAACAGGAGAACTGATTCATTGTGTCAATCAGCATTTTTTAAATGAGGTTGTCGCAGTTTCTAGTGGACACGGCGATGTTGATTTGATCATACCGGGCATACATAAAGGACGAGCTGTACAAAAACTATTAGACAAATGGCAGATTGATACTAGCGAGTTGCTGGCTTTTGGCGATGGCAATAACGATTTAGAAATGCTGGCATTAGCTAATGAAAGTTACGCTATGAAAAACGGCAGTAAAGAGGTACTTGAAACAGCAAAATACACAGCCCCTTCGAATGATGAAGAGGGTGTGTTGACGATTATAGAATCCTACCTTTATAAGTGAAAAAAGTTTATTTGCTTTGCTTTTTTGTCTTATAAAGTTGCCGAAAGTTTTCGAGTGCGAGTATAAAAAAGATAATTGCAAATACGATAAAGGGAAAAGCTAAGTTAGCATTTATTTTTCCTACCCAACTTAAAAGAAGAGGCGCTATTGTAGCGCCTAAATTACAACCAATCAATACGATGGCGTTTGCTGTATTTAAGGAATTTATAGAGACTTTTTCGGGTAGTTGTGTGAAAATACTGGAAAGTGTACTTGTTATTGAAAAACCACTAAGAACAGCACCAATAGCTACTATGTAAATCGTAGAACTCATTGGAATTAAAAGTAAGCCCACAGAAGTTGTAAAAAGAACGATAGGCAAGAAGTACTGTTTTAACCAGGTAAAGACTTTACCGAAAAGGAGACCGCCCATAAAGCCAGCAAACATAAATAAACTTAGTATACGGTTAGCTGTTAACGCGCTATCTAAATTATTTTCTACAATATAACTGGGGATTCTTAACGAATTGGCTGTATTGGTCGCAATTAATAAACCACCGAATAAAGCGCTGATAAGTACTGGAAGTAACTGACGGATAGACATTGCTTTTTCCATGGTTGTCTTTATTGCTTCAACTTGTTTATTCGGCACAAAAAAGAGGTAGATAATCAAAATAAGAAAAGCTACGCTATAAATAAGAAAAGAAGATTGCCATCCCCAAATTAAGAGTTGGCCAGCAATTACAGTTAAAATTGTTTGTCCTAAAGTTTCTATCGAAGTACGATAACCTAAAAGATGCGCGCGTTTTTTACCAGTAAAACGTTCACTAATCATACTTATAGCGCGTGTATTAATCAGGCCAAAGCCGATTCCAGTGATGATGCGTGAAATAAAAATTGTTGTGAAATGAGTGGTAAAAGTGGGCGTTATTCCTGCTATACCTGCGATTAATAATCCTGAGATGATGGTTGTTCGCTCTGTAAAAAATTTTGCAACAAAAGGGCTCAAAGCAATCATAATAATCATTGATATGGAAGGAATAGAAACAAGAAATTCAATAGACGAGCGTGAATAAGAAGGAAATGCTTCTAACAAAGTGGGAACCACACCTGAAACGGAATAGGTAGATGTCAGTAGGAAAGATAATGACAAAATGGCGATAATTTCAATAGTATTTCCCTTTTTCATAGTTAATGTTGCCTCCACTCAGCGATTTTTATGTTAACTTTAAAATACCATATCTAAGGCGTTTGTCCTAGGGAAAAAACAAGGAGTATAAAATATGATTCGTAAATTACAAGAAGAAGATATAGAGACTGTAATTACTATATGGAAAGAAGAAAATATCAAAGCACATGATTTTATTTCTGCAAGTTATTGGTACAGCCAAATAGATATGATGAAAAGAGAGCTGCCGCAATCCGAAGTTTATGTGTATCTAGATAGTAAGGATAATATTGTAGGGTTTATTGGCTTAGCTGGCGAATATATCGCTGGACTTTTTGTTAGTCAGAAAAAACAATCTAGCGGTATAGGTAAACAATTGCTTGATTACGTTAAAACGCAAAAAAATAAATTAACTTTAGAAGTTTTTGAAAAAAATCAAAGGGCGATAGATTTTTACCAACGAGAAGGTTTTGTGATAAAAAAAGAAAATATCGATGAGGATACTGGTGAAAAAGAATTCGTAATGGTCTGGAAAAAGTGAGTCAATGTTTAAACAGCGGAGATGTTTACTTTATCGTTTTATAATGAGTAAAGAAATTAAAAAAGCTTATCCAATAATCAAATAACGAGTAAAGAAATAACGAAAGCTTCTTCAATAATGGCCTAAATAAGTAATAAAAAGCATAAAACGTGTTTTTCTAAGCAAAATTGAGTAAAGAAATTCGAATTCATTCTTCAATAATTAAATAATGAGTAAAGAAATCGGAAAAGCTTCCTCAAAAACAAAATAATGAATAAAGAAAATCAAATTCCTTCCTTAATAATCAAGAAAGAATAGCTATTTTCAAATTTACGTTAATTCACTATATTTGATTTCATAAATTTTATTTCTTATCATATTTATTAGTTTAAATAAATAGACAAGGAGAATGGAAATGTCTAAAAATGAAGTAGAGCTTTTTTTAGATGAGCAGAATATCGCTTATCAGTCTTATGAATTTTCTTCTGATAATATTGATACAAGTAAAACGCCTATTTTTAAGACCTTAGTACTTAAAGGAAATAAGACCGGTCCAACGATTGCGTTAGTTCCTTTAGATGCTCGTTTGGACTATAAAAAAACTGCTGCGGTTTCTAAAAACAGAAAAATAGGACTTCCACCGATGGATTATGTGATGGAGACTACCGGTTATCCGCATGGTGCTAATACACCGATTGGAATTTACATCCACCATCCCGAGTATCCGATATTGTTTGATGAAGTAATAAAAAATTATGAACGTATTACTGTTTCTGCAGGTAAGCTAGATAAAAGTGTAGTTATTGCGGTGCAAGATTTGATTGATTTAATCAACCCAGTGATCGCTGATTTGTTATCTAATAAAGATAGTGAATAAAAAGTGAGCCTCTGATGACAAAAAAGTTATCAGAGGCTCAAATTGTTTATTAATTATCGTCGACTTCCATTTTTTCCATGCGTTGTAAATGTTGCATGCCCCAGCTTCGCATTGAAATCATGATTGGAGAGAGGCTATTTCCGTATTCTGTCATCGAATATTCTACTTTAGGTGGTACTTGTTGGTAGACTTTGCGATGAATAATGCCATTATATTCTAATTCTCTTAGCTGAGAAGTTAACATTTTTTTCGTAATTTCAGGGATTGCACGTTGGAATTCACTAAAACGCAATTTTTCGTTTTCTAATAGATGAAATAAGATAATTGGTTTCCATTTACCGGAAATAATATCTAAAGCAACTTCTAGTTCTTGGCAGGTTTTTCTGTAATTTGTTTACAACTGTAAATAAAAATGATAAGATTCTATTGTTTACAAAAGTAAACGATAAATTTATTTCTATATATCAAACAAAGGAGGAATGCACATAGTTGAACCATTAGAAAACATGTTTGCCCCTTATTTAATTTAAGGACTATCCTGGCAAATGTTTTCATTTTATTTTTAAAAGTACTGTAACAAATAAAGCAAGATAAATATTTCTACGTTTAATAAAACAGTAATTCATTTGATAGTAAGAATCAGTGCAATTGCTGTTTTATTTTACAACGTTCTCTGCTATGTTTAAGTAAGGAAACAAATTTTCTATGATAAAGGAGAATCCGTATGAAAGTTGTTATCATAGGTGGCGTTGCCGGCGGGATGTCTGCAGCTACTCGCTTACGTCGTTTAAAAGAAGATGTGGAAATTATTGTATTGGAAAAAGGCCCTTATGTATCCTTTGCTAATTGTGGTTTGCCTTATTATATCTCTGGAGAAATCACAGATCGCAATCAGTTACTTGTGCAAACGTCAGAAAAATTAAAAGAACGTTTTAACATTGAGGTTCGCCCAAATAATGAAGTCCTGCAAATTTTTCCGGATAATAAAAGTGTAACTGTTAAAAATGAAGATGGAGAATATGAAGAATCTTATGACAAGTTAATCCTTTCTCCTGGCGCAAATCCGATTACGCCTGTAATTCCAGGTGTTGAAAAAAGTGATAATATCTATACTTTACGCAATATCACGGACCTGGATGAAATTATGGAAGCTTTGCAAGAAGAAGTTAAAAATGTGACGGTGATTGGTGCTGGTTTTATTGGACTAGAGATGGCAGAAAATCTTTACAATAGAGGGCTAAATGTAAGGATTGTAGAAAAAGCGCCGCAAGTTTTACCGGCTTTAGATGAAGAAATGGCAGCTTTTGTGCAAAATGAGTTAACTTCACAAGGTATCGAAGTCATCACTTCTAATTCTGTGGAAGAATTTAAAGCAAGTGGCTCGCAACTTATTTTAGAAGATGGCAGACAGTTAGCATCTGATCTTACGATTTTATCGATCGGCATTCAATCCGAAAGTAAGTTAGCTAAAGATGCAAATCTAAAAACGGGAGTTAAAGATAGCATCACGGTAGACAAACAATATCAAACAAGTGATCCAGATATTTATGCTATTGGAGATGCTATCAGTGTGAAACAACAAGTTAGCGGTCAAGAAGCACTGATTTCTTTAGCTTCTCCCGCAAATCGTCAAGGGCGACAAGTAGCAGATATTATTGCAGGGCTCCCTAGAAAAAATCTAGGAAGCATAAATACAGCCATCGTGCGTGTATTTAACCTTTCCGCTGCTACTACGGGCTTAAATGAAAGAACCGCTAAACAAGAAGGATTACCTATAGCAGTTGTTCATGTCAATGGCCAAGACCATGCAAGTTATTTTCCAAGGTCCACAGGAATTACTTTAAAATTGATATTTAACCCAAAAACTGGAGAAATTTACGGGGCTCAAGGTATTGGACAAAAGGGTGTTGATAAACGAATCGATATCTTAGCAACTGCCATCAAAGCAGGTTTAACCGTTATGGACCTTCCAGAATTAGAGCTTTCTTACGCACCGCCATTTGGTTCGGCTAAAGATGTAGTAAACATTGCTGGTTATACAGCCTTAAACATTATGGAAGGTTTAAGTCAGAATATCCAATGGTATGAACTAGAAGAAGCGTTTGCAAAAGGAAAAATTTTACTCGATGTAAGAAGCGATAATGAATTAAAAGCTGGTAAATTTAAAAATGCTATTCATATCCCGCTTGATCAATTGCGCAAACGACTCTCTGAATTGGACTCTTCCCAAGAATATATTGTCAGCTGCCATACCGGCTTACGAAGCTATATGGCAGAACGTATCTTGAAACAAAATGATTTTTATGTAGAAAATTTAGATGGTGCTTTTGCGCTATACAAAACAGTTTGTCCAGAAAATTTGATTGATTAAAAAGAATTCCTTCATTGATATTTTTTTTATTAATGGAGGAATTTCTTTAAAACTGTTTACAAATGTAATCGATAGTTCTATAATACATTTAAGCTTTATTCATAGAAAGTGGTGGTAAAGATATGAAAAGTACGAATTTGGAGATTTATACGCGTTCACTTTGTGGTGATTGTCAGGCTTTGAAACAATTTTTGAATGATAATAATATTTCTTTTAAAAACTATGAGTTAGATAGCAAGCCAGAAAAGGAACGGAAACTAATGCAGATCACAGGCAATCGAATCGTTCCCGCTTTAGTTTTTAGTTCTGGATTTTTATTCAAAAAGCCAGAAAAAGTTTTTACTGGTTTTGAAAGAAATAAAGAACGAATCAAACATTTTTTGGAAATCTAAAAATTTTTTTGTTTTTACTGTTGACAAACGTAAACAAAAGATGTAGATTAAAGACATAGAGAGAAACTACAAATGTAAACGGAGGTGCAATATGGCTCATATGCATATGCAGCATGACGAAAGTGGAGACCTACCAGCAGATATTAAAGAAGTTAAAAATCCTAAAAATCCTAAATATCCAGTAGGAACAACAGTTGAACTGTTAACAGATCCTATGTCGGATATGTTACACGCTAAAGCGATCGTTGATGGCGTCTATGATACGACTGTCTATTCCATAACTTATAATGATACAAACAGCAATGATCAAATTGCTGATCATAAATGGGTGGTTGATGGCGAAATAAGTTACAAAGACAGCGTTGATGTCGGCGATCAAGTAACGATTCTGGCTAAACATATGGATGGAATGCAAGGTGCTACAGCTACGATTGAAGGTATAACCACTGAACCTGTTTATATGATTGATTATTATTCATCTGATTATGGCCGTTGGGTAAAAAATCACCAATGGGTTGTTGAAAGCGAGCTTAAAGCTTGGGAGGAATAAGCCATGCAAGTAACGAATGCAGAATGGCAAGTGATGAAAGTTGCTTGGACAAAAGAAACAATGACAAGTAAAGAAGTTATTGATTCATTACAAGAAAAATTTGAATGGACAGCTTCCACGATTAAAGCATTGTTAAGTCGCTTAGTAAATAAGGATTGTTTAGCAACGACAAAAGAAGGGAATAAATATTATTATTCTCCTCTTTTGTCGGAAAAAGAAAGCATTCACCAAACGACTCAGGAAGTTTCAGATAAAACTTGTCCTATGCAAATGAGCACAGTCATTAATGAACTTTTATTAAAAAATGATTTTACAGATAATGATTTAGATAAAATCGAAGAAGTACTCAATGAAAAACGTCAATATACAGTTAATCATGTAAAATGTAACTGTGTGTAAAATAAATAAAATTTTTGGAGGAATTGATTATGAATACAAATACTTACTCAGTACCAGATATGTCTTGCGCTCATTGCAAAATGCGCATCGAAGAAGAAGTGAATAAACTGACAGGCATTCAAAACGCTAATGCTGATCCGGAGGAAAAGAAATTAACGGTTACTTTTGATACAAATGACGTGCAATCTGCAGATATTGTAAATGCAGTAAGTGAAGCGGGTTATACAGCAGAAAAAGCGTAGTGAGCATTGTTGTGTAAGAAAAGTTACTTTTCTTACAGGCATCCGCTATTGAAGGAGGATGAAAAGGGTGTTAAAAGACACATATAATATCGAAGGGATGACCTGCGCTTCTTGCGTGCAAGCTGTAGAAAAAAGTGTGGGAAAACTTGATGGTGTACAAGAGGTGGCTGTCAATTTAGCGACTGAAAAAATGGACGTTTCTTACGATTCGACAGTTGTCGCTGGAAGTGATATCGAAGGCGCGGTAGAAAGTGCGGGTTACAAGGCGCTTAAAAATATTGCTTCGCAAAGTTTTGACATTGAAGGCATGACTTGTGCTTCTTGTGTACAAGCCATTGAAAAAAGTGTAGGAAAAGTAGATGGCGTGCAGGAAGTTGCCGTTAATCTAGCGACTGAAAAAATGAATGTTTCTTACGATGAAGATGCAATCAATGCAGGAGATATTATTAAAGCCGTCCAAGATGCTGGTTATCAGGCAGCTGTGGAATCAGATAAAGTAAGCAGCGATGATACAGATAAAAAACAAAAGCAGATGAAAGATCTATGGGTACGTTTTTTAGGATCAGCTATTTTTGCTATACCTCTTTTATATATCGCTATGGGCCCTATGTTACCTTTTGGCGGTTTACCCATTCCTGAATTTTTAGATCCAGTACAACATACTGTTACCTTTGCGTTAACGCAATTATTACTGACTTTACCAGTGATTTATTTGGGACGTTCTTTTTATACGGTAGGCTTCAAATCACTTTTTAAAGGACATCCTAATATGGACTCTCTTATTGCGATTGGAACAACCGCAGCTTTATTACAAGGAATTGTGATGACAGCACTTTTAGGTTTAGGACGTGTGGAAGTTCATCATGGCCATCCGGATTTATATTTTGAATCAGCCGCAGTTATTTTGACCTTGATTACTTTAGGGAAATATTTAGAAGCCGTTTCTAAAGGAAAAACTTCCGATGCGATTAAAAAGCTGATGGGCTTAGCACCGAAAACTGCTCGTGTCATTCGTAATGATGAAGAAAAGGAAATTTCCATTGACGAAGTTGTGACAGATGATATTGTAGTTGTTCGTCCGGGAGATAAAATTCCAGTTGATGGCGAGTTAGTTGATGGCAGCTCAGCTGTTGATGAATCGATGATCACAGGCGAAAGTATCCCGATTGAAAAACAAGTGGGAGATAAAGTTGTAGGTGCAAGTATCAATAAAAATGGTTCTTTCCATTTTAAAGCAACCAAAGTAGGAAAAGATACGACACTATCGCAAATCATCAAGCTAGTAGAAGATGCGCAAGGATCTAAAGCACCGATTGCTAAATTAGCAGATAAAGTTTCAGGTGTGTTTGTTCCTATCGTTATTGGTCTGGCTGTGCTTTCTGGCTTAGCTTGGTTCTTTTTAGGTCAAGAATCTTGGGTTTTTGCATTAACGATTACGATTTCTGTCTTGGTTATCGCTTGCCCTTGTGCTTTGGGATTGGCAACACCAACGGCAATTATGGTTGGTACTGGAAAAGGTGCTGAAAATGGCGTATTGATCAAAAGTGGCGATGCACTAGAAGGTACGCAAAAAGTTCAAACCATTGTTTTTGATAAAACAGGAACCATTACAGAAGGTAAACCAATAGTAACGGATATAATTCATTATAATGGTTATGATGAAGAAGCTGTTTTAACCCTAGCTGCTTCTGCAGAAACAGGGTCAGAACATCCATTAGGAGAAGCGATCGTTGAAAGTGCCAAAGATCGGGGCGTGACTTTACAAACCGTTAAAGATTTCCAATCGATTCCAGGTCACGGGATTCAAGTCGCTGTTAACGGACAAACGGTTTTACTAGGAAATAAAAAATTGATTACAGAAAATAATATTGATACTCTTGATGCTCAAGAAGTTTCTGATCGTTTAGCTAATGAAGGCAAAACACCGATGTTTATTGCAACTGGTGGACAGCTGATAGGCATTGTAGCTGTAGCTGATACGATTAAAGAAAACAGTATTGCCGCTATTGATAAGTTGCACCATATGGGCTTACAAGTAGCGATGATTACTGGAGATAACAAACGGACGGCAGAAGCGATTGCTAAACAAGTAGGAATCGACCGTGTCTTTAGCGAAGTTTTACCTGAAGATAAAGCGAATGAAGTAGAAAAATTACAAAATGAAGGGCTTCATGTAGCGATGGTCGGTGATGGCATCAATGACGCGCCTGCTTTAGCTCAAGCCAATGTAGGTGTTGCGATCGGTTCTGGTACAGACGTTGCGATTGAATCAGCTGATATTGTTTTGATGCGTAGCGATTTAATGGATGTACCAACGGCTGTAGAACTAAGCCGAGCGACTATTAAAAACATCAAACAAAATCTGTTTTGGGCCTTTGCTTACAATACGATCGGCATTCCAATCGCTATGGGTGTCTTGTACTTATTTGGCGGTCCATTATTGAATCCAATGTTTGCAGGTGCCGCAATGAGCTTAAGTTCAGTTTCCGTCTTATTAAATGCGCTGCGTTTGAAAGGATTTAAACCAGCGAAGACCGAAACAACTCAAGAAGAAGCAAGTCCAGCAAAGAAAGCTCTTGCTTAAAAATAAACTCATCTAAGCTATCTAACAAGAAGTCTTGTGCTATCTTGTTAGATAGCTTTTTTACTAAGTAGATTCAGGGAGTAAATGAGACAAACACTCCCCATGTTTGGCATATCGGATAATGAAATCGCAAAATGCTCTCCATCTTTAACATCAGTAACCGTAAATTACTTAAGTTTTCCAAAATAAGAAAGAAAGTTGACGTGTTCACAAAAAAAGGCTAGGATTTATTTATAAAAGTTAGAAGGGAAGGATCATGTGTCTGAAGAAGTTTTATTAACCAATAAAGAAACAACAACAGTTGCCCAAGCTATTAACAAGCTCTATCCAAAATTGGGAACAGATTTAAATCATGAAACGAATTTTCAATTGTTGTGTGCTGTTTTGTTAAGTGCACAAACGACAGATGTCTCTGTGAATAAAATAACTCCTCAGCTGTTTGAAAAATTTCCAACACCTGAAGCTATGGCAGCAGCGTCTTTAGAAGATATTCAGGAAAATATTCGAAGTATTGGTTTGTACAAAAATAAAGCGAAATATTTAAAAAATATGAGTCAGATGTTATTGGAAAAATTTGATGGTCAAGTTCCAGATAATCGGGAAGAACTAACGACTTTACCTGGTGTGGGTAGAAAAACAGCCAATGTTGTATTGACCAATGGTTTTAATATCCCAGCTTTTGCGGTGGACACTCACATTAAAAGAGTGACCAGAAAGCTGCATTTCGTTCCTCAAGATGCTTCGGTAGAAAAAGTAGAACAAATGATGTCAGACAAACTCCCGGAAGAAATGTGGTATCCAGCCCATCACTCGATATTGTTGTTTGGACGTTATCAGTGTATAGCGCGTAAACACGATCATAATCAATGCTTAAAGCGTATTAAAGAAAGTATGCCGGAAAATGAAATTGCTGCAAGTGCTCTTAAAAAGATGACTGCAGAGTTAGAGCATTAAAACTCGAAATCTCAGTGAAAAAAATCTCCAAAGAGTAAAACGTTAAAATTTACTCTTTGGAGAATTTTTTATTTAGCGATTTGTTTTATTAACATCATAGGTTAACCATACTGTGCTGTCTTCTTTAGTTTCTACATTTTTTAAGGTGAAAGCAACCGGCGTATCGTCTGTTAAATTTTCTTTTGTGTCAAACAAAGAAGGGGCGTCAGCTTTAGCATCAGCAGCAGGTGCGATAACTACACTGACTTCATCACAAAGCCCTGCTTGGATAAAGGACCAGTTTAAAACACCGCCACCACCGAGCATTACGAGATCCATGTGGAAAAGATCATTTAATTTTTGCAATAGTAATTCTGCATCTAAAGATTCTTTTCCGGCGATAATATAAGAAATATTTTTTTCTCTTAGAAAAGCTTTATAAGCATTGCTTACTTTTTCAGTTAAAACTTCTAAAATTTCAGCAGTTGTATCGCCGTATTGTAGAGTATTTTTATCCCATCCTAGTTTTCCTGAAGTATCAATCGAAATATAATATTTATGCCCAGTTGGTTCAGCAACGAAATCTCCTTTAGGAACAGTAGGTGCTTGTTCATTCAACGCAGGTTTTTTATAGTGAGTGAAGTTATCATCGGTTGTGGTTCTTCCAGATAACCAACCTTGATGTTTATAATGAGCGTCTTCACCAAAAGCGATATTATAAAAGAAGTCGCCAGAACCTTTACTTGCTGGAATGTCCATGTATTTTCCAATAATTTTTCCGTCTAAAGAAACTTGCATGTGACAAAAGACATAAGGTCTATTCATAATAAAATCTCCTCTTTTCTTAAATTACTTAATTATAATGTACTACCTAGACCTTACTCTATGTCAATCAACAAATGATATCTAGCTGTAAATCAATTTAAAATAAAAGATTCAAAAATTTTTTTAGTTGCTTTATTGTCTTCTTTGTTCCATTATTTACTTAAAACAAGTTACAATGTAAAGGCAAACAAAGTTGGAGGAAAATTATATGGAAATACGACTACTTAGATATTTTTTAGTTGTCGCAGAAGAACAAAGTATCGCAAAAGCTGCTCAGACATTACATATTACACAGCCAACTTTAAGCAGACAAATCAAAGGGCTTGAAGAAAGTTTAGGAACAGATCTTTTTACAAGATCAAATCGTAAAATGTTTCTGACTGAATCAGGTTTGTTTTTGAAAAAAAGAGCAGAAGATATTTTATATCTTAACGATAAAACAGAAAAAGAATTTAACGATAGTAAACAAGAATGGCTCAGTGGACATATTAGTATCGGCTGTGTAGAAGCAGATAATTCCGACACCTTAGCGCTTATGCTAGAAGAGTTTGTTTCTGAACACCCACAAGTAACGTTTTCTATTTTCAGTGGTACGAGTGATGTTATTGTGGATCGATTGGATAAGGGCTTATTGGATTTGGCGATTTTATTAGAACCCATATCTACTGATAAGTATCATAAGTTAGTTTTACCCAGAGAAGAAAAATGGGGACTGATGGTATCTAATCAATCCTACCTGGCAAGCAAAGAAAATATTCATTTGGAAGAATTAGTAGGTGTTCCACTGCTTTGCTCACCGCGTAAAGATATACAAAAAATGCTACAATCTTATGAAGCCTTGCAAGATAAAGAGTTAAATATCATAGGAACTTATAATCTAATCTTTAATGTTTTTTCATTAGTAGAAAATCGCGTAGGGTCAGCCTTAACAATCGAAGGTGCTATGACAAGTAGAAGTACAGCTGATGTGAAATTCTTACCTATCGTGCCGGAAATAACCACACACTGTGTACTTGTCTGGAAGAAAAATACTTTATTATCTCCTTCAGTGGATAAATTTGTTGAAAAATTTGTACAAGCTTTTCCAACATAATATTTGGTATAAAAGCAATAGTTATCAGCTGGACAAGTCAACTAAAGTTCTTTTAGTGATTGATAGAAAATAATGGATGAAAGAAGGATAAGAATGAGTTCTTATTATGACAATCCTGCTTTTTTTGCGGCATATGCTGAAATGAATCGTTCAAAGTACGGTTTAAAGGCTGCAGGAGAGTGGCATGATTTAAAAAAAGTTTTACCGGATTTTACGAATAAAACAGTGTTAGATTTAGGATGTGGTTACGGCTGGCACTGCAGATATGCGGCAGATCATGGGGCTAAACAAGTACTTGGAATCGATGATTCAGACAAAATGATTCAACAAGCACAAATAATGACGAAAAATGAAAATATCCAATATAAGACAATGGATATGTTTGATTTGAATCAATTAGAGCAAAAATTTGATATTATTATCAGTTCACTGGCTATTCATTATGTTAAAAATTATACGGAGTTAATCCAAAAAATTTATCAGCAATTAAATAATGGCGCTAGCTTTGTGATGAGCGTGGAACATCCTGTTTTTACAGCTCAAGGAAATGAGCAGTGGGTGGAAGATGAAAAAGGTGAAATTAGTTATTGGCCAGTGGATGATTATTTTGATGAAAAGGTGAGAAATACTGACTTTTTAGGTTTTTCCATTAGCAAATATCATCGCACTTTAACCACTTACGTTCAAACATTGCTTCAGCAAGGATTGGTTCTAGATCACTTCATTGAACCAAAACCACCCCAAGAGATGCTGGATGAAAATAAGGAAATGCGAGAGGAATTGCGTCGTCCAATGATGTTGATTCTAGCAGCACACAAGCCAGTTTAATTTTTCATAAAAAAACTTTCAAATAAAAACTGTTTTTTTGCATGGTTTCCTATGTTTGATAAAATCCTATGAATTGAATGTTATTTTATTGAGGTGTAAAGTGGAAGATGTAAGAACGTACATCTTTGTGATAATGATTGCGGAGATTATTTTACAATAAATATCACAAGAAACGTTCTTTTTTTACAAAAGAATATAGGAGTTAAAAGGGAGTTTATTCATTTTTAGTGTTTATAGACAAGCTGTAAAAATTAGGAGGAAAACTTATGTCTGAAACACAGAAAGTGAAAGCTGGAGGAAAAAGCAAAAATGCCCAGAACAATCCCCAACGTACTGAACTCGAGTCGTCCATGTCTAAACGTTTTATCTGGGCAGTAGCATATGGTTCATCTATCGGTTGGGGTGCTTTTATTCTACCAGGAGATTGGCTAGCACAATCAGGGACCCTAGGCGCAACACTGGGCATTACTATCGGTGGTTTGCTGATGTTAATCATCGCTGTTAGCTATGGTGCTTTAACAGCGAAATTTCCAGTTTGCGGAGGGGAATTTGCATTTAGTTATGTCGGATTTGGCCGATATTTTAGTTTTATTACTTCTTGGTTTTTAGTGCTAGGATACATGGGCATCATTGCCTTAAACGCGAGTGCTTTTACTTTATTATTTAAGTTTATATTTCCCAACTTGTTTGAAGTTGGTTATTTATACAGCGTTGCTGGCTGGGATGTATATCTCGGTGAAATTTTACTAGCAACTTTAGTACTAGCGCTTTTTGCTTATATCAGTGTTAAAGGTTCCGGTTTAACGGGAAAAATCCAGTTTATTTTTTGTACATTTATCGCTTTAGCTGTTACCGGCTTATTTATATCATCATTTTTTACTGGTGATTTTTCATTGGAAAATACTAGACCTTTATTTGGAGAAGAGAATAGCTGGTTGACATCTATTCTTCTAATTGTTGCCATTGCGCCTTTTATGTATGTTGGTTTTGATAACATTCCACAGACAGCTGAAGAGTTTAACTTTAATGCAAATAAAACCTTCAAGCTTATCGTATTTAGTATAGTGGCTGCTATAGCTACTTATGTAGCAATGATTCTGATTACTTCCTGGACTTTTTACGATCAACAGTCTATTGCTGGTGCACAATGGATCACTGGTTCAGTCGTACAAAATGCTATGGGAGTAATAGGCATGAGCGTTTTGGCGTTTGCCATTTCATTTGGTGTATTTACTGGAATGAATGGTTTTTACCTGTCTTCTTCAAGGCTATTATTTGCTTTAGGTCGCGCAAATTTTATTCCTAAATCATTTGCTAAAGTCCATTCTGTTAATAAAACACCATATGCAGCAGTGGTATTTGTGATGTTGATTTGCTTTGCAGCGCCCTGGCTGGGTCGTACCGCTTTAGAATGGATTGTAGATACCTCTTCAGTAGGAGTTTCTGTTGCCTTTTTTGCAACCAGTGCTACGGCAATAAAATTATTTAGTAAAGGTAAACAAAAAAATAAATTTTTTACCAGCTTTGGAATACTGGGCGTAATAATCTCAATTATTTTTTTAGGCTTATTGTTAATTCCCTCTTCGCCAGCTGCACTAACTACACCTTCTTATATTGTATTAGCCATATGGATTGTACTTGGAGCAATATTTTTTGCAATGCAGTTTAAAAAGTTGAAAAGATTATCCAAAGAAGAACTGGATTATATGATTTTAGATGAAAAGCAAAATGACGACAAAGTCTAAGTTTGCAAATAAAAAGGATGAGCCAGCAAGTAATATCGCGGGCTCATCCTTTTTGTTTATTCATTGAATCCTTCTAAAACAATTTTTCCAATCGTTGTATCGGATTCCAGTTGTTTATGGGCTTTTTTTAAGTTTTCTGCGTTAATTGTGCCATAGTGATGATTGATGGTGGCATGAATTTCCTTGTTATCTACCATTTGCGAAATTTTATCTAAAAATTCATGCTGAGTAACCATATTCTCTGTTTGATAACTTGATTTAGTAAACATAAATTCCCAAGTGAAGGTGGCGCTTTTATCTTTTAACAAACCTAAATCAACAGCTTCTTCGGTTTCTACAATGGAACAAATTTTTCCTAAAGGTGCAATCACATCTGCCATAGCTTGCCAATGCATTTCGGTGGAATGTAGGCAAAGAATATAATCAACATTTTTTATATTTTCTTCTTCTAACTGAGAAGAAAAGTCTTTATGATGATTAATAATCACATCTGCGCCTTGTTTTTTTACCCAATCGCGTGTTTCGGGTCTGGAAGCTGTTGCGATAACAGTTAAGTCCACACTTTTAGCTAGTTGGGTGGCAATCGATCCAACACCGCCTGCGCCATTGACAATAAGCAATTTTTTACCGACGTTACTACTTTTATTTTTACTAATGGCTAAATGTTCAAATAAAGCTTCATAAGCCGTTAAGGATGTTAAAGGTAAAGATGCCGCAGAGGCGAAGTCTAAGGAGTCTGGTTTTTTACCAACGATACGTTCATCGACTAAATGAAATTCACTGTTGCCACCAGGACGTGTGGAATCTCCTGCATAAAAAACTTCATCGCCTACTTGAAATAAAGAGCAATTTTCGCCAACTTCTTCGACGACACCGGCCACATCCCAGCCTAAAATTTTTGGTTTTTCTTCGACTTTTTCTTTAGGCGAGCGTATCTTCGTATCAACCGGATTAACCGAAATAGCTTTAACACGAACAAGTAAATCGCGTCCTTTCGCCTGTGGTTTAGGCAGCGTCAAGTCTAATAAACTTTCTGGGTCATCAATTGGTAGATAGCGGTAAAGACCGACAGCTTTCATTTTATTTTCCATAAAAAAACCTCCCTTGTGCCTTTTCTTCATTATAACATTGTTTGCTAAAATATATAGAAATACTTGCTTTTAAGAATTCTTATAAAAATTTTACATGAAAACAGTCAATCTTTCATAATTTATTCATAATTAGCAGTTACTATAAACTCATACCAACAAAATGTCTTTTTATAAGACAACCCTAACACTTTTTCATTTTTACTCCTTGCCTGTCGATACATTTATCGGCAGGCCTCTTTTTGTTTACTATACTTTTATTGTTTCGCTTTTTTCCGGCTAAACTTTTCAAAAAACCGCATATTTCTGGGGAAATTTAGGCTTTAAGAAGAAGAGTTTGTTTTGTTTTAATGAAACCAAAGACAAAATCATGTATAATAGAAACGACGCTAAAAAGATTTAAATCAAATGAGGTGAAATTTTTTGAAAAAAATATTAGTTGTTGACGACGAAAAACCGATCACTGACATTGTTAATTTTAATTTGTCAAAAGAAGGTTATGAAGTTTATACAGCTTATGACGGAGAAGAAGCATTGGAACAAGTAGAAGAGGTGAAACCTGATTTAGTTTTACTTGATTTAATGTTACCCAAAGTCGATGGGCTAGAAGTGGCGCGTGAAATTCGCAAAACTTATGATATGCCAATCATCATGGTGACCGCTAAAGACGCAGAAATTGATAAAGTCTTGGGCTTGGAACTAGGCGCGGATGATTATGTCACAAAACCATTTTCTAACCGTGAATTAGTCGCTCGTGTCAAGGCCAACCTACGGCGAGGTTCTTCTAGCGCTAAGGGCGCTGATCAAGCAGCCAATGTAGAAATTACAATTAATGATATTACCATTCATCCGGATGCTTATATGGTTACAAAAAATGATGAAGAGATTGAATTGACCCACCGTGAGTTTGAACTGCTACATTACTTAGCACAACACATTGGACAAGTAATGACGCGTGAACATTTATTACAAACGGTGTGGGGTTATGATTATTTTGGCGATGTACGTACTGTGGACGTAACGGTGCGACGCTTACGCGAAAAAATCGAAGATAACGCTAGCCATCCAGGCTATTTAGTTACACGTCGAGGCGTAGGTTATTATTTACGCAATCCAGAACAGGAGTAACGCTATATGAAAAAAAAGGTTCGCTTTTTTCGATCAGTGAACTTTAAAATCGCCCTGACTTTTATCTTGGTTTTACTTGTTTCAATCGAGATTATCGGGGCGTATTTTATTCGCGGATTGGAACGATCAACCATCGATAATTTCAAATCCAACATGGATACCCAGGCTGAAACGCTGGCGAGTACTTTAGGCAATCACTTAGGCAATCAAGATGATGAAGATAGTGGCCAACAAAACGATGAATTGCAAAGAGTGCTTGATAATAGTGATTCTCCTGATGTATTGGAAATGAAAGTGGTCGATGAAAAAAATAATATTCGTGCAACAACCAATGTTGCAGAACGATATACAGTAGGTAAGAAAAATGATGACCCTTATATCGATGATTTTTCTACTAAGAGTTTAGTAGCTATTGATGAAGAATCTTCTAATCGAGTACAAATCAATGTACAGCCCATTCAAATCACAGGTGACACTGTAGCGGGGGCTTTGTATATTAGAAGTGATTTAGAACAACAATATGAAGAGATCAATGATATTGCTTTAATTTTTATTACTTCTTCAGTGATTGCGGTATTTATCTCGATGATCGTGGCTGTTTTAGTGGCACGTTCGATCACACAACCAATTGGAGAAATGCGACAACAAGCCCTACGTATTGCCAAAGGAGACTATAGTCGTAAGGTCCAAGTCAAAGGAAATGATGAATTGGGTGAATTGGCCTCGACTTTTAATCAATTGGGCGAAAGAATTGAAGAAACACAAGAAGCGATGGAATTAGAACGCAACCGTTTAAATAGTGTGTTATCCCACATGACAGACGGTGTCGTGGCAACAGATCGTCGTGGAAAAGTGATTACTATCAATGAGATGGCTTTGTCTTTACTAAACGTCGAACGTGAATCTGCAGTCAACCAGTCGATTTTAACGCTCTTTGATATGGGCGAGGATTATACTTTACGTAAAATTTTGGAAAATCCAGAGGAAATTTTATTAGAGCGATCTTCTGCCGATAAAAATTTGGATAACGTTCTTTTGCGTGTAGATTTTTCCATGATTCGTCGTGATTCCGGTTTTATTTCTGGTTTAGTGGCTGTTTTACATGATGTTACTGAACAAGAAAAAACCGAACAAGAACGACGCGAGTTTGTTTCCAATGTTTCCCATGAATTGCGTACGCCTTTGACAAGTACTAGAAGTTATATTGAAGCTTTGTCGGAAGGAGCTTGGAAAGACGAAGAAATCGCGCCGAAGTTCTTGAATGTTACTTTAAATGAGACGGATCGCATGATTCGTATGATCAATGATTTATTGAGTCTTTCTAGAATGGATAGCGGAAATTATCAACTTCAGTTGGAATATATTAACTTTAAAGAACTGGTGAATTTTGTATTAGACCGCTTTGATATGATAGTCGATGAGCAGGAAAAAAAATACCATATCAAACGTGATTTCACAAAACGAGAATTATGGGTAGAAGTAGATACCGACCGCATGATTCAAGTGATCGATAATCTGATGAACAATGCAGTGAAGTATTCGCCAGACGGCGGTATAATCACGGTACGATTGGTGGAAACACACAATAATATCATCTTAAGTATCACCGACCAAGGTTTAGGCATCCCACCGAATGACATGAATAAAGTTTTTGATCGTTTTTACCGGGTCGATAAAGCAAGAGCGCGTAAGCAGGGCGGTACCGGCTTAGGTCTTGCAATCTCTAAAGAAGTATTAAAAGTTCATGGAGGTAACATTTGGGTAGAAAGTCGGGAAAATGTTGGTTCAACTTTCTTTGTTAGCTTACCTTATGAACCTTATGAGGAGGACTGGTGGGAATGAAGTTTTCAAAATATTTTTTGTGGGTCGGTTTAGCCCTAATGATCATTTTAAGCTTTTATCTTTCTTACTTGATATGGGCGAGTCCAACGGTTGATGATCAAACGCTGGTTGAAGAAACAGAAGAAAGCCAGACAGAAGATGAGGAAGAAGAAGATTATATAGCCGCTGAAGATGTCTTTTTGCCTATAAAAGCTGTTTATAAATCAGAAGATCAAACACAAGCTAGTAATACAGAAAGCTTATTGGAAGATTTGCAGACAGATATCTCACAAGGTGCTTTTAGCTCTTTGAATATTCAAAATTATGATTCAACTGAACAACTTGCTCAACAAACAAGCATTTCTGATGGGATCGAGATGGATTATGCTTCTTCCTTTCCTTTAAAAAAATACATTGATTTCTTTGGTATAGATTTAACAAATGAAGGCAATGAAGAAGACAGTTCATTTACATTTCAGTTGATTCAAATTGATTTTACAGAGGAAAAAATTCGTTTTATTAATAAAGACGAACAATTAGCAGCAGAAGCAGATATTCAATCTTCTTTAGATAGCATGAAAGATAGCTTAAAAGAAGATTCTGTGGACTGGTATGATGTTGTTCAAGATGAACGGCTTGATTACTTTGAATATTTCAATGATCAGCCAGTAAAATTGAAAAAGTTTAGTTATATTGCTTCTTCAAGACCTTATACGGTTTTTCGTGATTCTTTCTTTAGCAATCCGGACAATTTACGTAGCAATGATGACACGGAGAATTTAAATATTTACGACGGGTCGGAGTCGATGGTCATTGAACCCGATAGCCAAAAGGTTGATTTCCAAGGAAACACTTCAGCACAAGAGGAATTTGATCCTTATAGGGATAGTTACCAATATATTCGAAAACTGGGAACCAATTATGGCTCCATCCGCTTTTTAGATTCTATGCAAAATACCCTTGATTACCATATTTTTGTAGAAGGCTTTCCAGTCTTTAGTGATAGCGAAGAAGGGAAATTTTTGGTTGAATTCTCAGATACTTCGCAAGAGGGTCAACGCAGTGTGGAAATTCAAGCCAATTTAAATATGATCCAAGTGCCGATTCCTTCTGATAGTGAAGTGGAGGTCCCTTCAGGAAAAGAAGTTTTAGAAGATCTTTATTACACAGGAGCGGACCCAGAAAAATTACACAGTCTGGTCGTTGGTTACAGCTGGGAAAACATTGAAGATACTGGCGTGGTTGATTTAGAACCGGCTTGGTATGTGCAATATGGAAATAGTTGGCACAAATCTGAAGACTTAATGCAACAATTGCAAGAAAGCGGGGAATAAATAAATGGATTTTAAAAAGATCGGTTGGATTTTTTTCTTTGCCTTTCTAGGATTGAATATATTTTTATTTAGTATTTATAAAGAAGCAGATGGCCAAGATGACGTGGTTTATCGAACAGACCAAAAAGTTCCCATTGAAGACCGTCTGGATTCAGAAGATATAAACTATAGCGGTGAGTTTTCTGAAAAGCACCAAAAAGGTTATTATATTAGCGGTAAACCGACTGATATGGATGATGCCTTGGATGAAGAACGTGATCGCCAAGATGACCAGGATCTTTTGCAAGATCAAACTTCGGTGGATGATAAAACACTTACTCATAGTTTGACAGAAGAAAATGCGATCACCGATACTTCTCAGACAACAAATGTATTAGAACAATTTTTACAAGAAGAAGATCAAGTGTTATTTGGGGACGAATATAGCTACTTAGAAAATGTTTCAAGCTTTAAGGGAGATTACCCATCGTTAATTGCAGCACAAAGCTATGAGGGTATTCCTATTGATGATAGTTCAAGTCGGATTGAAATCGAGCTGTCAAATGAAGATGATAAATGGGTTTTAAGTAATTATACACAAACGCATATTTCTGATTTGATTCCCTTGCGAGAAGCAATTTCTTTATATTCAGAAGAAGAGGTTATCAACACCTTATATGTGAACAATAAAATCCCAAGTGGTTCTGAGATCAAATGGCGCCACCTAGCCTATACTTTAAACTTAAAAGTACGTGGACAAAATGTTTATGTACCTGCTTGGTTTGTGGCGATCGAAGATGAAGATGGACAGACTCAAATTGAAAAAGTCAATGCGCTGACGAATCGAATCATTACAAATACTACAGTTCAAACGGTAGAAAATTCCTAAAAAGGTATGTATAATGAAATTAGTTTTTATGTTAGAGAGGAAGTCACGCGCAGTGGAGAAAGAAAATGCATTTCAAGTAAGTGTTTTAGCCAGTGGCAGCACCGGTAATTCATTATATATTGAAACACCTAAAAAGAAAATTCTGGTAGATGCTGGTTTAAGCGGAAAAAAAATCACTTCATTGCTTAGTGAAGTCGGACGAAGACCGGATGATTTAGATGCGATTTTTGTTACCCACGAACATCGTGATCATATTCATGGTGTGGGCGTATTATCACGTAAATATAATTTAGATATTTATGCCAATGATAAAACTTGGCAAGCAATGTCGCCTTTAATCGGTAATGTCGCACTTGAACATCAGCATTCCTTTGAAATGGGTAAAGTTTTGACTTTTGGCGATATGGATATTGAAAGCTTTGGCGTTTCACATGATGCGGCTGCTCCGCAATTTTATCGCATTCACAAAGATGGAAAGTCATTTGTGGTATTAACTGATACTGGCTATTGTAGCGATTATTTGCGCGGAGTCGTACGCGGCGCAGATGCTTATTTGATTGAAAATAACCACGATTTAGCGATGTTGCGTTCAGGTAAGTATCCTTGGAGTTTAAAACAGCGGATTTTAGGTGACCGCGGCCATCTATCAAATGAGGATAGCGCGCTTGCGATGACAGATATTTTGACAGATCAAACCCAACGCATTTATCTAGGACATTTAAGTAAAGAAAACAATTTAAAAGAGTTAGCCCATTTAACCATGGAAAATACTTTAAAAGAACATGATTTTGGCGCAGGTGAAACCTTCCAAGTTTGTGATACAGATCCAGAACAAGCAACAAATTTGTTTGCTATATAAAGAAAAAAGACATCCGATTAAAGTTTTGGATGTCTTTTTTGCTGTGAATCACTACGACTTAGCGACCGAAGGAAGCTGAGAGTAGATGATGAACAGTACTAGGACGAGCGAAAGCGAGGCGTAGTGTCCGAATTAATTTCCTGCTATTAAAACGAGATTTGCAATAACGACTAAACTGTTCATGCCGACATGGCTAATCATAGAAGTCCAAATCTTGCCGGTTTTTTTATAAAGTAAGCTAAGGAAAAAGCCTAGACAAAAGTATAAAAGTAAATGACCATCTTGATGGACAACAGCAAATATCAGCGAACTAACAATAATACCTAGCCAAGGATAAGCAAATGAATCAAACAGACCGATCAGAGAACGACGGAAGACAAACTCTTCCATAATAGGTCCGCCGACCATTGCTGCTAGAGCAAATAAAGGTTGACGTAAGACGATTCCAATAATATTTTGGGTATTTTGTGATTCAATCGGTACGCCGAAAAATTTCTCTATTTGCATAATTCCTGTTTGCAAAAGTATGGCTAGAAAAATCCCGACGATCCCCCAAAATAAAGTAGGGAGTAGGTTGATCTTGTTTTTTTCAAAGCTTAATTTACTTGTTTGCCTAAGATATAAAAAAACCATAAAAGCAGCGCCTAAAAGATAAGTAACTGTGGTGGTATTCGTACTGGCTTGGCTCGTTGGCGCAAAGATGGGTGCAAAAAAAGCAATGATGTATATAAAAATGGTCAATAAACTATATTTTCTAACAGACATTAGCGACTCCTTTTTCTGAGAAATTTTTATCAATTTACCTATTATACAAAAATCCAGTCAGATTGACAATTGCCAGTCATTTAGTCGATAAGTTCGGTCTTAGAAGCGACTGACTTTTTTTGACTTTTGTAAAAAAATTTGTTCTAACTACTTGCAATATTAGTAAAAAATGATAATATTGAAATTGTGAGTTAGCACTCTATATTAATGAGTGCTAATAACAGAAAATTAAATGAAAGATTTTATTTGGAGGGATTTCTCGTGTTAAAACCATTAGGCGATCGCGTATTGATCGAAGTTTCGGAAGAAGAAGAAAAAACAGTTGGAGGCATTGTTTTAGCATCCACTGCGCAAGAAAAGCCACAAACTGGTAAAGTTGTAGCTGTCGGTCCAGGACGTACACTAGATAATGGTGAACAAGCAAAGGTTCCTGTAAACGTCGGAGATACTGTTTTATTTGAAAAGTATGCCGGCTCTGAAGTGAAATATGACGGACAAGACTACATGATCTTTTCAGCAAAAGACATTGTAGCAATTGTAGAATAAAAAATACTTTATTTTGAGGTGAAGAAATCATGGCAAAAGATATTAAATTTTCAGAAGATGCACGCCGTTCAATGCTTAATGGCGTAAGTAAATTAGCAGATACAGTCAAAGTAACTTTAGGTCCAAGAGGTCGTAATGTTGTCTTAGAAAAATCTTATGGCTCTCCTTTAATTACAAATGACGGTGTAACGATTGCTAAAGAAATCGAATTAGAAAATCGTTTTGAAAATATGGGTGCACAATTAGTTTCAGAAGTTGCTTCTAAAACCAACGATATCGCTGGTGACGGTACAACAACTGCAACTGTATTAGCGCAATCCATCGTAAGCGAAGGCTTGAAAAACGTTACTTCTGGCGCTAATCCTTTAGGCATTCGTCGGGGTATTGAACAAGCTACACAAAAAGCTGTAGAAGAATTACAAAATATTTCTACACCAGTAGAATCCAAAGAAGCGATCGTACAAGTTGGTGAAGTTTCTTCAGGCAGCAAACAAGTAGGCCAATACATTGCAGATGCAATGGACAAAGTTGGTAACGACGGTGTTATTACTATTGAAGATTCACAGGGTATCGATACAGAATTAGATGTCGTTGAAGGTATGCAATTTGATCGCGGTTATCTATCACAATACATGGTAACGGATAATGAAAAAATGGAAGCTGATTTAGATAATCCTTACATTTTGATTACTGACAAGAAGATTTCTAACATTCAAGATATCTTACCTTTATTAGAACAAGTTGTACAACAATCAAAACCACTATTGATCATTGCTGATGATATCGATGGTGAAGCATTGCCAACACTTGTTTTAAACAAAATCCGCGGAACATTTAATGTTGTTGCAGTAAAAGCTCCTGGATTTGGTGACCGTCGTAAAGCAATGTTAGAAGACATCGCTGTATTGACTGGTGCTACAGTTATCACTGAAGATTTAGGTCTTGAATTAAAAGATGCTACAATGGACTCTCTTGGTAGAGCTAACAAAGTAACTGTTGATAAAGACAACACAACAATTGTTGAAGGTGCTGGCGATTCAACAGCTATCGAAGATCGTGTACAATTGATTAAAAACCAAGTAGCTGAAACAACTTCTGACTTTGATCGTGAAAAATTACAAGAACGCCTTGCTAAACTAGCAGGTGGTGTTGCAGTAATCAAAGTCGGTGCAGCAACTGAAACAGAACAAAAAGAACTAAAACTACGTATTGAAGATGCTCTAAACGCTGCTCGTGCAGGTGTTGAAGAAGGCATGGTATCTGGTGGTGGTACAGCACTAGTTAACGTGATTAACAAAGTAGCTGAACTAGATGCCGATGATGATGCGATCACAGGAGTTAACATCGTACTTCGCGCATTAGAAGAACCAGTACGCCAAATCTCTGAAAATGCTGGTTTTGAAGGATCAGTTATTATTGAAAAACTGAAAGGCGAAGACCTAGGTATTGGCTTTAATGCAGCAACTGGCCAATGGGTAAACATGGTTGATGCAGGTATTGTTGACCCAACTAAAGTTGTACGTTCTGCTTTACAAAACGCAGCATCTATCTCTGCACTACTACTATCAACAGAAGCAGTCATTGCAGATCGTCCAGATGAATCAGGCAATGATGCTGGAGCTGGCGCTCAAGGAATGGATCCATCAATGATGGGCGGCGGCATGATGTAATAGCTTTACAAAAATCCTTGGACAAATTAAATGTCCAAGGATTTTTTTTGCGTTATCGTAGTTAGCAGAAAGAGACTATGCGAATTGTTATACATTCAACATAGAATTCTATTTTCTTTGAGCTATCCATTCAAATTCCTCATTGTTTTCTGGTTTCTATGGGCTATCAATGCTTATCCAACATAGAATTCTGGTTTCTATGAGCTATCGATGCTCATTCAACGTAGAATTTCTATTTCTATGAGCTATCGGTATTCATTCGACATAGAATTCCACTTTCATTGTTGGACCGCCTCCGTTAGCACATAGAAATCTCATTCTGTTGTTCTTAATTATCATTAATCACATGATTTCGCCGTTTTCTTGTGCTTAAGTCAAAGAAAAATTAGGAATATATAATAAATGATGCAATTAGTCGCAGTATTTTGATAAAGTAATGTTCTTAAATACAATTAACAACATAATTTTCAAATTCTACTGTGATTAAAAGATAATAGTAACATCATTTTTGTCATTTTATGTGATTGTTTAATAATAAAAAAGATACAGACTAATTTGTACTCTAAAAATTAGTCTGTATCTTTTTGTTTTATAAATAATTTGCTAGACTGTCTTTTGTTATTTGCTGTAGTTTTTCTCTAGCTTCCTTGTCGTAAGCTTGTGGGTTCGCTTGAGCTTGGGTTTTACCTTCAAAATATTCACCTGTAACTTTATCTAAATCTTTTGATGTGACAAGAAATTCAACGGCTGAAAAACCTTTTTCCACTGAAGTTTGTGCTGGACCGAAATGGTCAGATACCATGTTTGTACTCATTAGTGTAGATGGATGTAGTGCATTGACATGAATTTTTCTTTCCTGTAATTTAGTTGCAAGGTCAAATGTAAACATGATCAAAGCTAACTTACTGCGCTCATAGGCTAAGTAACCTTCATAATGATTTTCCATATTGATATCATTAAAATCAATAGGCGCTTGGCCGACTGAAGCAACGTTAATGATTCTTGCACCCTCGTTGATAACAGGAAGTAACTTTTCAGTCAGTAAAACTTGCGCCAAATAATTGATGCTCCATCTTAACTCGTAACCATCTTGACTCAATTCACGTTGCTTTTGCGATTTCGGACCGCCGCCAATACCAGCATTGTTTATCAAAAGATCAATTTGTTCATTATTTGCTATAATTTTCTCAGCCAATTGAGCTACCGATTGAAGCGAAGAAAAATCGCCATTAAAATACTTTAAATCCTGGTTGCCAGTCGATTGTTTTATTTCTTCAACGGTATTAAAACCTTTTTCTTCATTTCTTCCATGTAGCAAGATTCTCCCACCTTGTTTTGCAAAACGTTCAGCAGTCATTTTTCCCAAACCATCTGTCGCGCCAGTAATTAAAACTGTAGATTCTGCTAATGCTTTCATTTGGCATGCCTTCCTTTCGTGAATTTTAATGCTTTATTTTAGCATAACAAAAAATCATGTTTGGTAAAATAAAAAGGAAACATACAGTCTTTCTATAATATTTTCCTTATTTTAAGTGTTATTGTTACATTGCTGTTATTATCTTTGTTATAATATAATGGAGAAAAATTGAGGGAGTCTGAGTGTAATGAATAAAACGTACAAAGATGATAGTTTAGCACTGCATACGGATCTTTATCAAATTAATATGATGAAAACTTATTGGGAACTAGGGCGTGCTGATAAGCATGCTGTTTTTGAATGTTTCTTCCGGGAAATGCCGTTTAAAAATGGTTATGCAGTATTTGCTGGGTTGGAGCGTTTGGTTGATTATTTTAAAAATTTGAAATTCACTGAATCAGACATTGAATATTTACGTACAGTAGAAGATTATCCGGAAGGTTTTTTGGATTATTTAAAAAACTTCTCTTTTAATTGTAATGTTCGTTCAGCTAAAGAAGGGGACCTGGTTTTTGCTAATGAGCCGATTATTCAAGTAGAAGGACCTCTAGCTCAAGCACAATTAGTAGAAACTGCTATTTTAAATATCGTTAATTTTCAAACTTTAATTGCCACCAAAGCAGCCCGTATCAAGTCTGTTATTGGAGAAGATCCGCTCTTGGAATTTGGTTCAAGACGTGGGCAAGAGATGGACGCCGCTTTATGGGGAGCTCGTGCTTCTTATGTGGGTGGTGCTGATGCTACGAGTAATGTACGCGCCGGTAAAGTATTTGGTATTCCAGATGCGGGTACCCATGCACATTCATTGATTCAGTCTTATGGCAATGACTATGATGGTTTTATGGCTTATGCCAAAACGCATAAAGATTGTGTCTTTTTAGTGGATACCTATGATACATTAAAACTAGGTGTGCCCAACGCGATTCGTGTGGCTAAAGAATTAGGCGATCAGATCAATTTCTTAGGGGTGCGAATTGACAGCGGAGATATGGCCTATATTTCCAAAAAGGTTCGAGAGCAGTTGGATGACGCTGGTTTTCCTGAGGCAAGAATTTATGCCTCCAATGATCTTGACGAAAATACGATTTTAAATCTAAAAATGCAAAAAGCCAAAATTGACGTCTGGGGCGTGGGAACGAATCTGATCACTGCTTATGATCAACCTGCATTAGGTGCGGTTTATAAATTAGTTTCCATTGAAGATGACCAAGGTGAAATGGTCGATACGATCAAACTTTCCAGTAACGCAGAAAAGGTAACAACGCCTGGGAAAAAACAAGTATGGCGTATTACACGTAATTCAGACGGAAAATCACAAGGAGACTATGTCACTTTGTGGAATGAAAAACCTAACGAACAAGAAAGTATCTATATGTTTCATCCAGTCCACACTTATATTAACAAAACTGTTACTGATTTTACTGCTCGCATTCTTTTACATGATATTTTTGCAGAAGGGAAACTGGTTTATGATATGCCTTCTTTAGAAGAGATCAAAGAATACTCTGAAAGTTGCCTAGCTTCCTTGTGGGAAGAGTATAAACGTGATTTAAATCCACAACCTTACCCAGTAGATTTATCGACAGATTGTTATAATCATAAGATGAGACTTTTGAATAAAGTTCGTCAAGAGGTAGAAGATATAACATCGTAATTGTTATATATGTAGGAGGAATTATTTTGAGTTTACAAACAAAAATTATTAATGAAACAGGCGTTCAGCCGACAATTGATCCAGAAGAGGAAATCAGAAAGAGTATAGAATTTTTAAAAGATTATTTATACAAAAATTCTTTTTTAAAAACCTTTGTATTAGGTATCAGTGGTGGACAGGACTCTTCATTAGCTGGACGTATGACACAAATAGTCATGGAGGAAATGAGACAAGAGACCCAAGATTCGGACTATCATTTTATTGCGGTACGACTTCCTTATGGTACCCAAGCAGATGAAGAAGATGCTGAACGCGCTATTGAGTTTATTCAACCAGATACACAAATTGCGGTTGATATTAAACCGGCAGTAGATGCGCAAGTATCTTCTTTGGAAACGGTTGGTATGTCAGTTTCAGATTTCAATAAAGGGAATATAAAAGCACGTCAGCGTATGATTACGCAATACGCAATTGCCGGAGAATTTTCGGGTGCGGTAATCGGAACAGATCATGCGGCGGAAAATATCACAGGATTTTTCACGAAATTTGGTGATGGGGCAGCTGACATCATGCCTTTATTCCGCTTAAACAAAAGACAAGGTCAACTGCTATTAGAAACGTTGAGCGCACCAGAAGAACTTTATATTAAAGTGCCAACTGCAGATTTAGAAGAAGAAAAACCCCTACTTAGCGATGAAACGGCGTTAGGCGTAACTTATCAAGAGATTGATGATTACTTAGAAGGAAAACGCGTTTCCAGACAAGCCCAAGAAACAATTGAAAATTTATGGGCGAAATCGCAACATAAAAGACATCAACCGATCACGATTTTTGATGATTTTTGGAAATAAAAGCGCGTAAGTATTTGTTTGGATTTTGTCAACAGTAGCTAAGGGAAACCTCAACGTTTCCCTTTTTATTTTTTAGTAAGGTGTTTGAAAAGAATGAATAAAAAATTAAATTATTTAGTCTTAACTTTAGTGATTTTTTGTGGAATTATCTTTAGTAATCTTTTTTTACAATGGTGTCAAAATGATCTATCCATTGATTTAGCCATAAAATTTGCTTTTTTGTGGCATACAGAAAAATTCTTTTTAGCTAGCTTAGTTTTGTTGATACTGTTTATCTTTCTAAGCAGTCTAGCGGGTTCGTTAATTGCAGGGGCTAGTTTTTATAGCTTTTTTATTACGATTATAGGCATAGCTACTTATTTGAAAATGTCCTTTCGACAAGAACCAGTTTATCCTGATGATTTACAAATGATTACACAACTAGGTTTTTTTAGAGAAGTTATTGGGACCGGGCCTTTTGTGTTCGTTCTTATTTTAATGATCGCTGTGGGGCTTCTTTTTATCTATCAATTATATCGTAGTTTCTTTTTAGCAAAAAATACACAAATCTTACGTGTTATTATGCTTTGTCTTAGCAGTTTAGGCTTGGTGTATATCAGTCATTTCAATGATGAGAGTAACTTGCTAAGAAAAGGGTATGACCAAACCGCTTTGTGGATTCCTTATTCACAAGAAATGAATTATTATAATGTCGGTTTTGTAGGTGGTTTTTTATATAATTTGCGAGTGGAGGCTATGCAAGAGCCGGAAGGGTATTCCCAAGAAGCCATTGAAGATATTACAGAAAAATACCAAGAGGAAGTTGAACCAGCTGAAAGCAAAGAGCAGCCTAATATCGTCTATGTGATGAGTGAAAGTTTTTCTGATCCTGAGCATTTGCAAGGACTCTCGGTTTCAGGAAATCTGTTAAAAGAGTATTATGAGCTAGCTAAGCAAACTTACAGTGGGAAAATGCTTTCGCAAAATTACGGTGGCGGTACAGCTAATATTGAATTTGAGGCCTTAACGAGTTTTTCTATGGAATTATTGAATCCTCAGATGACAACGCCTTATACAATGTTAATACCTAAGATGGATGTTCTGCCTTCCTTGGTTTCTTTAACAAAAGATCGAGGATATGATACAACTGCGATTCATCCTTATGATACTTCCATGTATAAAAGACAAGATGTTTATTCGATTTTAGGTTTTGATCGTTTTATCGACCAGGATAGTATGGATTATACCCAAACAATCGAAAATAACCCTTATATTTCCGATGAGGCCGCTTATCAGCAAATATTAGATCAATTACAAGAAGAGCAAACACCACAGTTCGTTCATTTGGTGACGATGCAGACTCATATGCCTTATGAAGGCAAATATGACAATGTTGACTATCAAGTAAGTGGAAATGATAATAATCGCAATATCGAACATTATTTACAAGACATCCATTATAGTGGAAAAGCGCTAAAAGACTTTACCAATGAACTGGAAAAATTACCAGAACGTACTTTAGTCGTTTTTTGGGGCGATCACTTACCGGGAATTTATTCCGATCAACTACAAGAACAAAATGATGAAGCGGATTTACATCAAACCGAATTTTTAATGGTAGATTCAAAAGAGGGTTTACAACACGAAGAAGGGGAGGTCACGAGTCCTTTTTACTTTGCGCCCAACTTATTTGAAAAAGCAGGCTTGCAGTCAACACCTTTTTATGAACTTTTATTAGATTTAGAAGATATACTGCCTGCTTTTGAACCGAGGATGTATGTAGATAATGATAAGCAATTTCATGAAGAATTAAAGTTGAATAAAAATCAACAAGAAATTTATCAGGATTATCGTTTGATCCAATATGATATTTTACAAGGTGAACAATATAGCTTAGAAAACGATTTTTTTAATTAAGTTGTTTCACGCTTAACTTCAATAAAAAATAATTTTATCATTTAAAACATGAAATCATGCCTTTTAATTTTTCTTTTACGCCTATTTTTGTGAAACCCTAAGTAGGAGGTTGGATGTTTTTTGGATAAAAATTGTGGATAAAAAAATGGCTTATTTGGTTTAAAAACCAGTAAGCCATTTTTTAAGAAAACATTTCACGATGGGATAATTGTTCTTGGATAAAAGTAGAAATTTGTCCTAACTTTTCCGATACTACCTTCTTACGTGTCAAAAAATATAGATTTCGTTCACCGAAAGAATCCAGACATTGGTAGGGCAAATTTTGTTCTAAAGCTAACTTAGAGACAATCGTTTTTCCTACATGGTGTTTTAACAATGCTAATACCATCTCATGGTTGTAAGTACGGATAATATTAGGTGTTAGGTTGTTATATTTTAAATAATTTTCATTGATAAAACCCAGAGGAGAGTCGGTTTCAGGTAGTAGCCAATAGTCTGAATCAGGATCTCCCGCTAGTACTAATTCATCTTTAGTGACGATATAGCGATCAACTAATTCACTACGTTCTGGGGTTTCGATCAAGCCAAAATCAACTTTTGCTTTTTCTAATTCCTGGACAATTTCTTCTCCTGACATGACTGGAAAACTAAAATTGACCATAGGGAAACGCTTGACCAAGATAGGCACGATTTTAGGAATCAAATAGGTTCCGCAAGTTTGAGAACTAGCCAAAACACAATTTTCGCGATAACTTTTTTGCGTGTTTACATGCGTAATGGCATCATTCCATTCTTCAATAATCTTTAAAATTCTAGGATACAAAAAATCAGCTTCTTTAGTAGGAAGGATTTCTTGTTTTCCATTACGAATAAATAAAGTGACATTTAAATGATCCTCTAATTTTCGAATTTGAGCGGACACAGTAGGCTGGGTTAGATAAAGACTGTTTGCTGTCTTGGTAAAATTATGAGTTTCATAAACGGATAAAAAAGCTTTTAATAAGTGAAACAAATCTTCACCTCATTTGCTATAAATTTTAAAATTCATCTACGGCAGCTTGCCATTTTTCACAGAGTAAGTGGTAAATATTTTGAATTTCGTCATTTGTACCGCGTAATTCAAAATCAGCCAAAAAAGGGATGTCAAACTGTTCAGCGTACTGTTTAGCAGTTAAACAATATTGGTCGTTAAAATTTTTATTGCCACTGCCGATCACACCTAAACAAAGATTTGAATTATTTTTAAATTCGATATAATCCCGTAAACTTTCAGTTAAGATTTCCTGATCGCCATTATCGATGCCATTACCTCCTTCTAAATAAGTAGGAACAAAAGCAAAAAATGGTTCAGTTTCTTCTTCTTCAGGTGTATTGTCGTCGATTTCTTTTGCGTGTATAATTAGCTCATTAGAATTTTTTTCTTCGGCAAATCGTTGGAGACGTTGCACAAAAGAACGAGTGTTGCCAGAAATAGATATATATACTACATTCATTGGATATTACCTCCTGGAGATAGTATAGCAAATATAAGTAAATGTTGGAAAATAATTTTATAAGAAAGAAGGGATTTTATGATCCGTTTTGCAAAAAAAGAAGATCAACCCAAGATTGCTGAGTTAATATTAGTTATTTTAAAAGATATGGAGTTACCATTTCTAAATGAAGTCGATGAACAAACGACTTTAAAAATTTTAGAAGAAGCTATGCAAGATCCTGATTATCGTTATGGTAGAAAGCATGGCTTGGTAAATGAAGTTAATGGAGAAGTTGTGGGCATTGCTTTTGGTTATTTTGCAAGCGAGGAAGAAACTATCGATAAGAGCTTAGAAAAGGTGCTTGCTAAATATAATGTAACGGATCAATCCTTGTTCAACGAAAAAGAAACTTTTGCTGGGGAATGGTATTTAGATACGCTTTGTGTAGATGCTGCTTATCGTGGACAAGGGATTGCTACAGAACTGTTAGATGCTACTGAAGATTTTTCCAAAAAAGAAGGCGCTACGGTTTTAGGACTTTGTGTTGACCACGCTAATAAAAAGGCACAAAGGCTATATGAAGATAATGGATTTAAAGTGGTTGGTGAACAAATAATCAGTGACCATCCTTATCATCATATGCAAAAAGAAATCCATTCTTAAAGCAAAAAGACAGGACCAAAATTATTAATTGGTCCTGTCTTTTTAATCTAGACTGTTGGATAGTTTAAAGTCAAAATAAAAAGCAGTTTTTCTTTTTCGATTACGATTATATAACCAATAGTCCATAATAGCTGCGACACAGATACAAGTAGGGGCATTATTTGGGTTGGGGATATCTAGCATATAATAATCGCCAGTTAAAAATACAGCTTTATTCATTTGCATGATTTCCTCGTTAAAACGCCGAATTTTGTAATGGTGATTGTAAATATCTCCATAAACACTCCAATTTAATCTTGGAATGTAGTAAAAATCACCTGGCCAATTAAAGATTTTTTGCAAGGTTTTTTGCAAGGTTCCCACTTTAGTATAGTTTTCATAAATCTCAAAACGTTTACCAAAAGTCCAACTGATCTGTTTGATACTAGCGACTAAATTGCCGTTCATTCGATATAAAGAAAGAGCATCGCCTTTTGTACCCCAGCGCCCGACAAGTAAGAAAAGGGATTGTCCTTTTTCATCCGTCACAACAGTACGTGTAATATTACTTAGTTGCTTGTCTTGAATATAAAATTCTGGCATGCTCTTCACCTCCTTGTTTAAACAATCAAGGTGTTCGTGCAAAAAAGCAAAACACTATAAGTTTTCTTCAATAGAGCGATAAATCGCTTGGCCAACACCGGAAGCGACATTGGTATCTGTAGTGTATTTGGCGTATTCTTTTACTTCTGGCAAACCATTGCCCATCGCAAAACTAACACCTGCTGTTTGGATCATACTAACATCATTCAGATTATCACCAATTGTCATGACCTCATCTAAAGAAATGCCACGTTCTTTTGCGATATGAGCGACTGCGATGCCTTTTTGTGCTAAGCGATGGTTGATTTCTAAATTATTTTGTCCAGATGAAGTGACAAATAAATTTTCAAAACTTTCATCTACGATACGAGCAGCAGGGCCTAAAAATGCAGCGCCATCTCTATGGAAACAAATAATTTTTAAGACGATAATATCTTCTTGATGCATCACTTCACGGATACTATCGACAAAATGGATAGGTAAAAACTCAAGCCGTGCAGTGGACATGGCGATTGCCATTTTACGCGTCAAATGGGGCATTGCTTCGGCGACTATTGTTGCAAAATTTTCAATCCGTCGTTCTTTACTTTGCGAAAAAGTTCCTTTGTTGGTCGAAATTTCGCAGTAGATGTCTTCTTTTTCTAAAAGATCTAAAACTTTATCTACTGTTTCTACATCAATTGGCTCCATAAACATAGAATTGCCTGCTTTATCAAAAACTTGGGCGCCGTTAAGGGTAATCATCGCACATTCAATACCCGCTTCTTTTAGTGAGGGAAGTGCTTCAAAACGGTTCCGTCCTGTAGCTACCATAAATTCCACCCCTTGTGTTTGGGCGTATTTAATCGCTGCTACGTTTTTTTCAGGAATTTGCATATTTGCATCAAGCAAAGTCCCATCCATGTCTGAAGCTATTAGCTTAATCATATATTTGTTCCTTTCATCCTAGGCAAGTAAAAATTCACGAAAGTCTATACGTAAAATGTCTTTACATTGCCGCTTCTTCTTTTTATACAATTTCAGTTTACCATATTCTTATTAGAATTTCTTAGCTAGAAAAAGTTTTTTAGTAAAAAAATGTGTCTTTACTTGTAGCCAGATAATTTCTGAGATATCCTTAAAAATAAGGAGGATTTATTTCAAATGAAGACGATCATTAATAATAGTTGGCAAGATATTTTAGCTGACGAGTTCCAAAAGCCATACTATAAAGATTTACGTGAATTTTTAAAAGAAGAATATGCTAGTCAGAAAATTCATCCTGATATGTATCATATTTTTGAGGCTTTACAAATAACGCCTTATGAAAAGGTGAAAATCGTTATTTTAGGTCAAGACCCTTATCACGGCCCCAATCAAGCACACGGCTTATCTTTTTCTGTGCAGCCAGGGGTTAAAGTGCCACCTTCTTTACAAAATATTTATAAAGAATTAGAAAGCGACTTAGGCATTCCGCCGGTAAATCATGGATATTTAGTGCCTTGGGCTAAACAAGGGGTTTTATTATTAAATACGGTTTTAACCGTACGAGAAGGCCAAGCTTATTCACATCGAGGAAAAGGTTGGGAACGTTTGACCGATAAAGTCATTGAAAAATTAAATGAACGTCAAGACCCTGTGATATTTATTCTATGGGGAAAACCTGCACAAAAGAAAATTTCTATGATCGACACAAGCAAACATGTGATTATTAAATCTGTTCATCCCAGCCCGTTATCTGCTCACCGTGGCTTTTTTGGATCAAAACCTTTTTCTCAAGCCAATAATGCGCTTATCGCTTTAGGTAAAGAACCTATTGATTGGCGATTACCACAAAAAGTATAACAGATTGAAAGCCGTAATATAGCAGTTCATCTTTTCAAATCAAGCAAATGTTTAAAAGGTGTTTTTTTTATTAATACAGAAAGAAGCCCTGTTTTTTTCTGCTGTTATAGTGTATGATGAAGAGGTAAATAAAATCTGGAGGGAACCAATTCATGGAATTATTTGATAGTCTGAAATTTAAAATTGTTCGTCGCGGAATCAAAATCGCTTTTCCTGAAGCATCAGATACGCGTATTTTAAGTGCCGTTGCTCGTTTAAGAGGGGAAGAACTGATCGAACCAGTCTTAATCGGAAAGCAAAGTGAAATTGAAACAGCCGCAGCTACTCGGGGAATCAATATTTCTAATATGACGATTTATGATCCGGACAATTGTAAGCGCTGGGAACAAATTGTAGAAGCATTTTTAGAACGCCGTAAAGGAAAAGCTACTCGTGAGCAAGCAGAAGAAATTCTAAAAGATGAAAACTATTTTGGAACGATGTTGACTTATATGGGAATCACTGATGGTTTAGTATCAGGCGCGATTCACGCCACCGGTGATACGGTACGTCCGGCTTTACAAATCATTAAAACAAAACCTGGTGTAAGCCGTACAAGCGGTGCGTTTTTGATGATGCGCGGAAATGAACAAGAAAAATATATCTTTTCAGATTGTGCGATCAATATTGCTCCTGAACCCAAAGAATTAGCAGAAATTGCGGTTGAATCAGCTAAAACAGCGGAAATGTTTGATATTGATCCAAAGGTAGC
>FLSG01003606.1_pt1 | contig 57682 bp, 50 predicted proteins | sample 1550511 | NCBI WGS metagenome assembly FLSG01 (sample SAMEA4031768, study PRJEB14383) | metagenome | biome: human; feature: oral; material: saliva | place: Philippines | collected 2014
GATGAAAGTGAACGTGCTACATTGACTCGTTTGATGAAATCAATTGATGTGATCGAGTCTGAAGATTAATAAAAGAGTTACATCAACTTTATTGTAAAGTATGATGTAGCTTTTTTATTTCCATAAACTGTGAGTCTGATACTTTGTTTCATAATTGAGGACTAAGGGTTAAATATAGAAAATAAGACTTGTTTTGCTCTTCCTGCTCATTATTTGAGCGAGCTATTTTAGTGAATGAACAATACTTTTTGTTTTTATTGTTTATTCAGCTACTGAATGAACAACGTTTTCTGCTTTTATTGTTTATTCGACTAGTGAACAAACAGCATTTTCTCGTTTTACTGTTCGTTCGATCCATGAATGAACAGCGTTTTTCTTTTTTAATATTCATTCAATAAATCAATACATCATAATAAATAAGCACCTCTTTTATATACAAAAACATAGTTTGATAATTTGCAAAGGTTACTTATAATTTATAAAATATAATAACCAAAGGAATCGGGTGAATAATAATGAAATTAGCGGTTCGTAAACGAAAAATAGGAATAATTCCGGTATTGGAAGTCGTTGAGCAAGAACGATTGTATACGCCGCTGCCGTTAATTATCTATTATCATGGTTGGCAAACGTCAAAGGAATTGGTATTAACGCAAGGAAGAAAATTAGCTCAACAAGGATTTCGCGTCGTATTACCAGATGCTCAAAATCATGGAGAACGTGAAGCCTCTATGTCACAAGTTCCTTCACTAACCTTTTTGCAAAGTATCTATACGAACTTATTTGAGTTTGAATCGATTGTTGATTATTTTACTCAATTAGGTTTAGAAAATGGAAGGTTAGGTGTAGGCGGTGTTTCGATGGGCGGAATGACTACTTGTGCATTATTAACTCAGCATCCAGAAATTGATGTAGCAGCCTGTGTAATGGGTTCACCTTCTTTAATTGCCTATCGCGAGCAATTAGAAGAATCTTTTAAAAAGCGAAAAATTTCAGTGCCGCAAGATTATGAAAACCTAACAAGCTGGATTCCTTACTATGATTTAGCTTTGCACTATGGGGAAATCAAAAAGAGGCCCTTGTTTTTCTGGCATGGAATTCATGATGAAAAAGTCCAATTTGTGCAAACAGACCGTTTTGTTAGAAATAACTTAGGTCCTGAAATTACCTTTCATGCTGCTAACGAACGGCACATGGTTAAAGTTCCTACAATGGATCAAGTGACTGATTTTTTTGTTAATCATTTATAAAAGAAGATATTATGATATACTATTAATAGAAAAATGCAGTAAAAATTTACTATTTAATCAATGATTGTTTTTTAACAAAATATGACGGCGTTGTTTAAGACGCCACAAGCGTAAGTTTCGTTTTTTTCTACGCCTTTTCCTATAATATGTTTGTGAAATTTGAAGGAGGATATATAAGAATGGATTATCGGGTATTACTTTATTATAATTATACGCCAATTGATGACCCAGAAAACTTTGCTAAACAACATTTGGCATTTTGTAATGAACTTGGTTTAAAGGGTCGGATTTTAGTAGCTACTGAAGGGATCAATGGTACAGTTTCTGGAACGGTTGAAGCAACGAATGCTTACATAGAACATATGCACGCAGATCCTCGCTTTAAAGATACTGAATTTAAAATAGATGAAGCACAAGAACATGCATTTAAAAAGATGCACGTAAGACCTCGTAATGAACTTGTTTCACTACATTTAGATGATGATGTGGACCCAAATGAACTCACTGGAAAACATTTAGAGCCCGCTGAATTTAAAGAAGCTTTAGAAGATGAAAATACGATTGTTTTAGATGCACGTAATGATTACGAATATGATTTAGGACATTTTCGTGGGGCTGTAAGACCGGACATTCGTACTTTTCGCGAATTGCCACAATGGATTCGTGATAACAAAGAAAAATTCATGGACAAAAAAGTGGTTACTTATTGTACAGGTGGTATTCGCTGTGAAAAATTCTCTGGTTGGTTATTACGTGAAGGCGTAGAAGACGTTGGTCAATTGCATGGCGGTATCGCAACTTACGGAAAAGATCCCAATACTCGCGGTGAACTATGGGATGGTAAGATGTATGTATTTGACGAACGTATCAGTGTTGAAATCAATGATGTAGACAAACAGGTTATCGGTAAAGACTGGTTTGACGGTACACCTTGCGAACGTTACATGAACTGTGCTAATCCAGCATGCAATCGTCAAATTATTGCTTCTGAAGAAAACCAAGCAAAACACGCAGGTGGCTGTAGCTATGAATGTGCAGCAAGTCCAGACAATCTTTATGTTAAACGTCACAATATTTCAGATGAAGACTGGCAAGCTCGTTTAGAAAACTTTAAAGAAGAAGCAAAAGTATAAATGAAAAATTAGCTCAAAAAACCATAATAAAGGTTTTTTGAGCTTTCCTTATTTTTAAATGATTTTTTTGGCTTGGTACTTCAGCTATTTTACGCTATGATGGAAAAACAAAGGGGGAGTTATTAGTGAAAGAAAAAAAGACATTTCATGTTAATGGCTATTTTGGATTACTCGTGTTGTTTATTGTACTGCTACTAGGAGCTTACGTGTTCTTTCTGGGCGTTACGAATGAGAGTGTCCTTGAAATCATTACAAGTATTGTGATTTTGATTATTGCTGTATTATTTATTAGTTCACTAACAATAGTGGGCCCTAATCAAGCAAAAGCCATTTTATTTTTTGGCAAATACTTAGGAACGATCAAATCCAATGGTTTATTTATCACCACGCCTTTGACGCAAAAAATAAATGTTTCATTGAAAGTTCGTAACTTTAATAGTGCTCGTTTGAAAGTTAATGATTTAGATGGTAATCCTATTGAAATTTCAGCAGTGATTGTTTTTAAAGTGGTTGATACAGCCAAAGCCTTGTTTGATGTAGATCACTATCAAGATTTTGTTGAAATTCAAAGTGAAACAGCGATTCGTCATATTGCTTCTCAATATCCTTATGATACTTTTGGAGAAAATGACGTCACTTTGCGCGGAGATACTAGCCACGTTTCCGAAGAGTTGACCAAAGAGCTACAAAATCGCTTGGAAGTTGCAGGTGTTGAGGTAGTCGAAACACGATTAAATCATTTGGCTTACTCGACAGAAATCGCCAGTGCAATGTTACAAAGACAACAAGCCAGAGCCATTTTATCAGCTCGGCAAACCATTGTTGAAGGCGCAGTTTCTATGACACAAATGGCTCTAGAACAGATCGAAAAAGGCCAAGATATTCAGTTTACTGATGATCGTAAAGTGCAACTGATTAATAATCTATTGGTTTCCATTATCACAGATAATGGCACACAACCCGTGATTAATACAGGCGAATTAGGTGAAGAAGGCCTCTAATAAGGAGAAGCTGATGAAAAAATTATATATTAAGCAAAAGGTATTTAGTATAGGGGAAAGTTTTACTGTGACGGATGAAAACGAACATCCTTGTTACTTTGTAGAAGGTAGCTTTTTCAAATTACCTAAACATTTTTTAATTTATGATGATCATCAACATGAAATTGGAAAAATTACCAAGAAAACTTTCGCTTTGTTACCCAAATTTTTCGTTGAAGTAGACGGTAATGAAATGATTACCTTAAAAAAAGAATTAACCTTCTTAAAATCCCGCTATACGATTTCAGCTCAAGATATTGAAATTCAAGGGAACTGGTGGGATATGGATTTTACGGTTTCTGCTCGAGGTAAAAATGTAGCAGAAATTACCAAACGTTGGTTTTCTTGGGGTGACACTTATGAAGTGACAATCCTTGATGAGTCGATGGAACGTTTGGTCTTATCTCTTGTGATTGCGATCGATTGTGTCAAAGCAGACGAAGCTGCCGCAAATAGTGGTGGCTCATAATAATAAAAGCGCATTTGTTCGACCATTATCTGGCCAGACAAATGCGTTTTTGTTATGAGGTTTTTCCCTGTAATACTTTAGTAGGTAAGGTGTAACGAGGCGCTAGTTTTTTATCTGGCTGTGTGATCCTTTGTAATAATAAATCGACCAATAGATCCGACAATTCATCGATAGGCTGTTCTACAGTCGTTAATTGAGAATAATAATTTTGAATAAACTGTGTGCCATCATAACCGATTAATTTTAACTGCTCCGGTATTTTGATTCCTAGTTGCTGACAATTGTCAATAACTAAAAGTGCAGTTAAATCGTCTGTACAAACAAGACCGTCAATGGTTTCTTGTTTTAGAATCTCTTGGATACGCATATTTTTCAAAGTTAATGTGTGTTCAAAAGATTCGAAACGAAAGACTTTGGAGGTTAAATTTTTTTCTTGAATAAAATCTAAATACCCTTGCAAGCGATCATTAGTCGGCGAGTCAGAAGCATTGCTTCCTGTAATAATCGCGATATTTTGTGCGCCGTGAAAGAAAAGATTTTCAGTAGCTGCATATCCGCCATGATAATTATCGCTACCAACAATCGGGATACCTTCAGCTAATAGACGATCAAAAGAGACAATAGGTAGGTCCATTTGTTGGTATTCCTTAATACCAAGATTATGTGCGCCTGCAACAATACCATCGACTTTGTTTGCCATCAGCATATTTAAATAATTCCGTTCTTTTTCTTTGTTATTTGCACTATTACATAAAATCGATTTATAGCCGCGTTCGAAAAATTTGGTTTCCAATTGTTCAACAAGTTCACCAAAAAAAGGATTTGCTACAGTAGGAAAAATCAAGCCGATTAGCTGAGTTTGTTTTCCCTGTAAAGAACGTGCAAGAGAGTTAGGTTGATAATTCAATTCTTCCATCGCTGCATGAACTTTATCGATGGTTTTTTGGCTTAAAGAGCCATAGTGATTGATGACTCGTGAAACAGTTGTAGGCGAAACACCTGCAACCTTGGCAACATCTGTAAGCTTTACTGTCATAAGAAAATTCTCCTTATTTTTTTACCGCAGTCCGTAAAGTCCAGAAATCTCCTGTATACGCTCCTTTTGTTCCTGCAAGAAAGACTCCTGTATCATGGATTTCAGGAAAGACACGCGTAGTGAAAACATAACATCCATGGTTAACAAAAATTTCGCAGACGGATTGATCAACAAAAATTTGTAAGTCAATCGACTGATTATTTTCTAAAGTAATGGCTCGTGTTTGGCCAAAGTCTTTATTCAACGGATAGCGAAGTTGTTTACGGTCTAAGGCTATTTTACCATGAACCGCGTCAAAATGAAGGGCTAAATGATGACTATTATCGTTACTTGCAAATAAATATAATGTGCCACAGCTATTTTCTTGCAAGTTTAGATTTAATTCATAACGATTTGCTTCATTGTTTGCAATTAAATTTTGAGTATTTTGTAAATCCCCATGAAGTTCTGTTTTTTCCTCGCGTAAAGTCTTTTGTTCAGCGACAGGTTGTTGTAAAAGCTGACCATCTTTTATCGTCAATTCTTTGACGATACTTAAACAATGCGCCCATCCTTCTTGATCCGTTGGATAAGACATTTCAGGAAGTCCGATCCAACTGATACTTAATGCTCTGCCGTCCGGCGCATTAAAGGCTTGTGTAGCATAAACGTCAAATCCACTATCTAAATTGTAGATAGAACTAGTATGCTCGATCGTTCTGTTGTCTTCATCAAATGACTGTCCAATGACGTAAGTATTAGGATAAATATTTTGATAGGATAATTCACTTTTATCTAAACCTTGGGGACAAAAAATCAAAACAGCTTGTTGATCAATAAAAATTAAATTAGGACATTCCACCATAAAACCTAAAGATTGCTGGGTAAAATTTAAGGGCCCCAATAGTTGCCAATCTTTTAAGTCCTTACTTTTATAGAGAAGAACTTCCCCTTTTTCCTCTGTTGTTTGGGCTCCGATGATCATTAAATAGTGATCTTGATAAAAAATAACTTGCGGATCACGAAAATTTGTTGTGTATCCTTTAGGAGGACCCGAGACAAGTGGTGTATCCATTTTTTTGATTTGGTGTTTTTTATCCATATAAGCCCCTAATTGATAACTAGAGCGCTCCCAATCAGCATCACGTACATTTCCTGTATAAGCAAGAAGCAATTGATCATCAACAGCTAAAGCAGAACCAGAATAAACACCGTGACTATCATATTGACCATCGGGTAAAAGACAGATACCTTCTTCTTTCCAGTCCACTAAATTTGTTGACGTTAAATGAAACCAGGATTTCAAACCATGTACAGGACCAAAAGGGTAAAATTGATAAAACAAGTGCCACTTGCCATTAAAAAAAGTAAAACCATTTGGATCATTTAATAAACCCGTAACTGGTTGAACATGGTAATCTAAACGCCAAATTGACTGATTAACAGTTTTGTTTAATTGCTCTTGATATTCTTCTTCCCAATTCTTGTAAGGACGATAGCGTAATTCTCTTGTCCACTCCTTAATAAGATTCATTATATTAACTCCTTTTTATACAGCTAATTTTCTTAGCTTAAAGATAGCGTATTTCGAAAATTATGTCAAACGTATAACAATAAGATAACCCTGTGAATATAAATGTTATTTCCAATGCATAAAAATCATTGTCATACGTTTGACAATTGCTGAAAATGCGTTATAATAAAACCGATTTCAGTTGTGTTGCTGTTAATTTTTTTATATTTAAAAGAGCCTCTAATAAAAATGATTTTCAAAAAATAAACGAAAAAGGATGTAAAAGCTAGGCTTTACATTTATACTGAAGAAGAATAAGTAAAAATTTAAAGGAGAGAAGATAAATGTTATACGGAGCTATTGAAGCTGGGGGGACAAAGTTTGTTTGTGCCATTAGCTATGAAACACTAACAATAAAAGAACGCGCTAGTTTTCCAACAACCATACCAGAGGAGACTATGCAAGCGGTGATTGATTTTTTTGAGCCTTATAAAGAGGATTTAGCTGCTATTGGCATCGGCTCATTTGGTCCGATTGATATTCATAAAGACTCAAAAACTTATGGTTATATTACTTCTACCCCTAAGTTGGCTTGGCAAAATTTTGATTTTGTCGGCACGTTAAAGAAAGTTTTTGATATTCCAATTGCTTGGACAACTGATGTAAATGCTGCGGTTTATGGCGAGTATGTTTTTGGCAATGGAAAAGATCAATCCAATGTAGTTTATTATACCATTGGCACTGGCGTTGGTGGGGGTGCATTACAGGATGGACGTTTTGAGGAAGGTTTTAGCCACCCAGAAATGGGTCATATGCTAGTAGTTCCCCATCCAGAAGATTCTTTTGCCGGCAATTGTCCCTTTCATGGTAACTGTTTAGAGGGAATGGCTGCCGGTCCTGCAATTGAACAACGTGCTGGACGTAAAGGCCAAGATATTCCAGCAGACGATCCAATTTGGACAATTGAAGCAGAGTATATCGCTCAATGCGCATACAACACTACTTTGATGTTTTCGCCAGATGTGATTATTTTTGGTGGTGGGGTGATGAAACAACGACACATGGTGGAAAAAGTGCATCAGGCTTTTGAGCGTTTGTTAAAAAATTATGTGGAAACGCCTAAATTAGAAGATTATATCGTTACCCCGGAGTTAGAAGATGACGCAGGGATTTTTGGTTGCTTAGCATTAGCTAGAGAAGAGGCTTTGCAGGTAAATAACTAAGGAAGATTATAAAAATTCATGTCTCGTTATCTTTCACAAATTTGATAAAGAGTAAGACTTCAGTAAACAATTCCTCAATAACTTAATAATGAGTAAGGAGTGATTTGTTTTGTTCCTCAATTGTGTCATTAATAGTGTATAAAACAGCCAATATCCCTATATTTTTCTAATAATGGGTAATAAATAGCTGTTTCATTACACAAAAATTTCATAATAAGTAATGAGTGGAGATTTCCTTCCCCAAAATTACAAAAATGAGGAACGAATAATTTTTTCATTACTCAAAAAACTCAAAAGGAATCATGCTTTTCTCTATTATTATTCAAAGTCTTGAAAGAAGAAACATTGCTTTAACTTTACAAAAAAAAAGGCGAGGAACTAATTACGGTTCCTCGTCTTCATTATTTTTACTACTTTCCATTATCAAACTAAAAATAAGACCAGCGACGACAAAAATCAGCCAACTCTAAGCCCAACCGTCTGTCAAGTTAGAAAATAAAAAATATAAAACAACAACGCAAGGCCAATAGATTCTTCTAAAGAAACGGATAAAAGGTACTCTTTTCCCATAGTTTTCTTTTGTTACTTTTGATTCGGAATCTTCTTCATCAGAAATAAAATAATCAGTTTTTTTCAGCCTTTTAAAACCATTATAAATCGTACTTGTATAAATGAGTAAAAAAAAGCCAATGCCTATCGAGAAGAAAAATACTGCTACGCCTATATTCGTTTGCCCAAGAAGTTCTGAAAAAAACAGCAGAATGGGTGGGGCTAAAGTACAAAATCCGATACCTAAGGTTAACCCTATACGAAAGCTTTTTTCATAATTTTGTGACCGTTCAGCGGCTTCTTCCACCGTTTTTTTGTCTAAAGGGCGGTTCGCTAATTCTTTTTTTACGCTTGAGTATTTTATCGAGCCATTGGTAATTAAAGCAATCCCCGTAGCAATGAGTACAAAAAATAGAATGATACTTAGTGGCGTAATAACCGATCCGTAATTAGCAAATACGACAGCAGCTAATGCTAGACAAAAGAGGAATACACCACTGGCTAATATAAATGCAAAACGACGTTGACTTTCCCAAAAATCCAAGGATTCATCTATTTCAATTGCATTATAAGTTGTACTTTCTGCTGCAATTTCTTCTTCTAATTCGAGTTCCTTTAAAAGCTCGTCAATTGAGCCAAATTCACTAATCACAGCGCCGATAGCCTCATTTTCGCTGCTTCCTTCTTCTATTAATTCATGATAATGATCTTCCATAGTAGCAAGCAGATCCTCTTTTGCCCTTTGAGTTTCAGGGGTTTTAGGAACACTAGCGAACAGATTGTCTAAGTAGTTTCTAATAGTATCCATGATTGCTTCCTCCCTTAAGGAATTCATCAACAACAAATTTTGCTTCTTGCCACTCCTGTTTTTTTGCGCTGAGCAGTTCTTTTCCTTTAGTTGTAAGGCTATAGTAGGTCCTTTTTTTGCCGTGTGTTAATTCTCCTGGATATGAACGAATGTATGCTTGCTTTTCTAGACGAGTAAAAGCCGAATAAAGTGTAGTTTCCTTAATAATATATAGTTCTCGTGTGCGTTCACGGATTTCTTTGGAGATTTCATAGCCATAAGAATCCTTTTCTTCTAAGATAGATAAGATAATAACGTCATTATAACCACGAATACTATCGCTCGAAATCATTGCCCTGCTCCTTAATCGTGTCATCTGTTAAAGTAATTATAAAACAATTACTACGACAGGTAAAGTAAAATGTCATTCTTATTGATGGTTATTTTGTTATCAACCTTTTTTTCATTAAAAAGCTATTAGACTTTTCAGAATCATCAAAACAGTTTCTTTTTAAAGCTTGAAAACTTTGCTATAATAAGTCAAACATCTTGGCTCAAAAAGGGAGTGCTCAACATGGCAATTTATAACTTTTCAGCTGGCCCCGCAGTTTTGCCGGGTCCAGTATTAAAAAAGGCACAAGAAGAATTATTAGATTATCAAGGTAGTGGAATGTCAGTAATGGAGTTAAGTCATCGTTCCTCCTTGTTTGAAGAGATTATTACAAAAGCGGAGAATTTACTGAGAAAATTAATGGATATACCAGAAAATTACCACGTTTTATTTCTGCAGGGAGGCGCTAGTCTGCAATTTTCGTCTGTGCCTTTAAACTTAGCACAAAATAAAAAGGCGCTTTATGTGAATACAGGTTCGTGGGCCAAAAAAGCCATTGCAGCAGCTCAGGCTATTCCTTCAGTTGACACGAAGGTGATTGCAAGCAGTGAAGATAAAAATTTCACTTATATCCCGCAGATAACAAAAGATCAAATTGATCAAGATGCTGCTTATCTGCATATTACAACGAATGAAACGATTGGTGGAATCAGCTATCAAGAAATTCCTGACACAGGCCAGGTGCCTCTTGTAGCGGATATGTCATCAAATATTTTATCAAATAATTACCTGGTCAAAGATTTTGGCATTATTTATGCAGGCGCGCAAAAAAATATCGGACCTGCCGGACTTACCGTTGTTATTATAAGAGATGATTTATTGAACGAACAACCGCTTTTTGCGCCCATGCTGGATTATCGCCTGCAAGCAGATAGTCATTCGATGTATAATACACCGCCCACCTTTAGTATTTACATGGCCAAACTTGTTTTTGAATGGTTAGAAGATTTAGGTGGTGTTGCGCAAATGGTGAAATACAATCAACAAAAATCCAGATTATTATATGATACGATTGATCGTTCAAATCTATTTCAAAGTCCTGTAAATAAAAAGGATCGTTCACTTACCAATATTCCATTTTTGACAGCTAGTGATTCATTGAACCAAGAATTTATTGATTCTGCTCAAAGACAAGGATTTGAAAATTTAAAAGGACATCGCTCAGTTGGCGGTATGCGAGCAAGTCTTTACAACGCTTTTCCATTTATAGGCGTACAGAGATTGATAGATTTTATGCAAGAATTTGAAAAAGCACATGGAGGAGAGTAAAAGATGCATCAAATAACAACTTTTAATGCGATCGCCCCAGAAGGTATGGCGCGCTTAGAAAAAGAAAAGTATGCCATTAATGAAAGCCAGCAGCCTGAAGGAATCATTTTACGTAGTAAAAAATTAGAAAGCTCTGACGTGCCAGCTTCGGTTTTAGCCATAGCGCGAGCGGGTACGGGCGTTAATAATATTCCGGTTGATTTATGTACAGAACAAGGAGTTGTAGTTTTTAACACACCTGGAGCAAACGCCAATGCTGTAAAAGAATTAGTTTTGATGAGTTTATTGCTTAGTGTACGTCCAGTAGTTCGTGGAATTAACTGGCTGCAAGAACTAACTGGCCCCGATATAGCAGAACAAGCAGAAGCGCACAAAAAGCAATTTGCTGGACACGAATTAGAGGGAAAGAAGCTAGGTGTGATTGGTTTGGGATCGATTGGTGCTATGGTGGCGAATGACGCTTACCGTTTAGGTATGGAAGTAATGGGCTATGATCCTTATGTTTCAGTGGATACAGCTTGGAGTATCTCTCGCAGGGTTCATCGTGCGAAAGATATCAGTGAAATTTTTACCAGCTGTGACTTTATTACGGTCCATGTTCCTTTACAAGAGAAGACTCACCACTTAATCGGACAAAAAGAAATTGCCATGATGAAAAATTCGGCGCAGCTATTTAATTTTGCACGTTCTGAAATTGTTGATAATAGCGCAGTAGTTGAAGCAATCGAGGCTGATGAGCTGGCTGGTTTTACAACGGATTTTGCCGATGAACAATTACTGCATCAGGAGCGTATTACAGTGCTTCCTCATCTAGGTGCATCAACGGCAGAGGCAGAAACCAATAGCGCCAAAATTGCTGTACGTACTTTGAAAAAATTTATTGAGACAGGTGTCATTAAACGTTCAGTAAATTTTCCTACGGTTGAAATGGCTTTTCATTCCCCTTATCGTATTACTGTCATTAACCGAAATGTACCGAATATGTTGGGACAAATTTCAGCAGTTATCGCAGATTTTGCAATTAATATTGATAATATGATTAATCGTGGGCGTGACGATTATGCTTATACCTTAGTGGACATTGACGAAAGTGATGAAAGTAAAATTTCCAATGTCGTAGAAAAATTAAGAGAAACCGATGATATTATTCGCGTTCGAGTCATTAAAAAAGAGGAGGTTCCTTATTAGATATGGTTGTTGTACGTCCATTTAGAGCGATTCGTCCCCAAGCTAGCTTAGCTGATAAAGTCGCTGAACTGCCTTATGATGTAGTGGATTCTTTACAAGCTCGTGATTTGGCAGCAGGAAATCCTTATAGTTACTTTCATATTGATAAAGCAGAAATTGATTTAGCTCAAAGCATTTCTCCTTATGATGCGCAAGTTTATCAAAAGGCTGCGACGAATCTAACAGCCTTTTTGCAAAAGGGTTGGTTAAAAAAAGATACACAAAATAATTACTATTTATACCAATTAACGATGAATGGTAGAAGTCAGACCGGCTTAGTTGCTTGTACGTCGATTGATGATTATAGCGCCGGAAATATCAAAAAACATGAGTATACGCGCCATGAAAAAGAAATTGATCGAATGAATCATATACGTAGCTGCGATGCTAATACAAGTCCTATTTTTCTTAGTTATCGAAAAAATCAAGAGATTCAACAATTGATCCAAAATTGGCAGAAGACACATGAAGCTATTTATGATTTTACCAGTTATTATGAGGTAGAACATAAGGTTTGGTTGCTCGATGATAAAACAGTTATTCAGCAATTAGAAGAAGCTTTCGCTGCATTAGATGCTTTATACATCGCCGATGGTCATCACCGAACAGAATCAGCTGTAAAAGTTGGTTTAGAAAAAAGAGAAAAGCAAACAAATAGCGTGGAAAGTGACTATTTCTTATCCATTTTATTTCCAGAAGATGAGTTGTTGATTAAGGAGTACAATCGTGTATTGGATGTGGAAATACCGAAAGATTTCTTTGCACGGTTAAAAGAGAATTTTGTACTAGAAGAAACTAGTGAAAAAAGACCGGGTAACGCTGCGAAAATGTGCATGTATTTAAAAGGAACTTGGTATAGTTTACAAGTAAAAGAAGATAAAATACCAACAGATCCTGTTGGTAAATTAGATGTGTCTTTATTACAAAATTTATTGATTACGCCCATCTTTAATATTCAAGATGTAAGAAGTGATCAGCGAATTGACTTTGTAGGTGGTATTTATGGTCCGCAAAAATTGGAAGAACTGGTGGATGAGCAGAAGTGGACAGTAGCTTTTTCTATGTATCCAACAAAAATGCAGGACCTTTTACAAGTTGCAGATGCAAAAGAAATCATGCCGCCTAAATCTACTTGGTTTGAGCCAAAGCTGCTAAGTGGGCTTTTCTTACACGATTTAGAAAGCCAATGATAACAATTTTACGCAGAAAATTATGATTTAGCTTGTCTAAAGGTCAGAAATTCGTTATACTTTTAGAGAATTCATATCACAAGGGAGGGAACATAACAAATGGTAAGTATGATTAAAATAACACCGAGTGAAAATTACCAACGGTATCATATTAGTTTTAGTCATGCGATTGGTTTTACAGTGGCTGTTGACGGGAGAAGTGTGTCCAAAAACAGTATAAATCTATTAAACCAATGACCATTTCGTATGTTTCTATTTTCAAAAGCAGAAGATAAATAAAAAGGTCATGGACATTTTCATGGCCTTATTTGCTGTGAATCACAGCGATTCAGCGACCGAAGGGAGCTGAGAGCTGATGATGAACAGTACTAGGGCGAGCGCAAGTGAGGCGTAGTGTCCGCATTTATAAAAATCATACGAATGGTCTTAAAAGGAGAAGACCATGCTTATACAATTAAACAAAATCAATAAAAATTTCAGTGGCACGCCACTTTTTGAAGAACTATCATTAACAATCAATGAACAGGAAAAAAACGGTCTTGTCGGCGCAAACGGCACAGGAAAATCCACACTTTTTCATATAATCACCGGCGCTGAAGGTGTTACTGAGGGTAATGTGAGTCGTAAGAAAGGACTAAAGATAGGCTACGTTCCACAAATTTTTCCAGAAAGTCATCTAACGGTCTTTGATTATTTAACACAAAGTTTTACTAAATTACAAAATTTACAAGCACAATTACGTACTTATGAAAAGAAGATGACAGATGCTACAGAAGATCTCGATCACGTGATGAATGTTTACGGAAAATTGCAGCAAGAATTTGAAGATGCCGGGGGCTATGAATTAGAAGATCGTGTTGTCAGCATGTTAAAAGGTTTAGGATTGGAAGATAAAATCAATACTGCGATACCGAGTATCAGCGGTGGAGAAAGAGTCCGAGTGGAACTAGCAAAAGTGCTTTTACAAGAGGCTGATCTTTTACTACTTGATGAACCTACCAATCACTTAGATTTAGCTGGAATTCGTTGGCTAGAAAATTACTTAAAAACAACCAACGCTGCTTATCTTGTGATTTCTCATGATCGGACTTTTTTAGACCAGGTCACGGAAAAAATTGTGGAAATTGAGGAAGGTAGCTTGGTTGAATATCCAGGAAATTATAGTCGTTATGTTCAATTAAAAGAAGAACGGATGGCTGAAATCACCAAAAATTACGAACTTCAACAAAAAGAGATACAACGAATAAAAAGGATGATTCGTCGTTATCGACAGTGGGCTAATGAGGGAGATAATGAAGCTTTTTTCAAAAAAGCAAAAGAATTAGAAAGACGATTATCCAAAATCACAGTTGTCAAACCACCACAAACGCCTAAAAAGCGTTTAGAAAGTATCGATCAAGCTGGACGTTCCGGTAAAGAAGTGGTGGATGCCAAAGGAATTGGAAAGATAATGGGGGAACAATTACTATTTACTGACAGTACTTTTACGATTTATCGTCAAGAAAGAGTTGCAATCCTAGGAGAAAATGGTTCAGGCAAGTCGACCTTACTGCAATTAATTTTAGGCAAAGCCTCTCCTGATGAAGGTGTATTAAAACTAGGCGCCAGTATTAAGCTAGGCTATCTTCCGCAATCAATTACCTTTAGCCAACTTCACCAGCGAGTTTTAGATTTTGCAAAAGAGATTTTGCCACAAGAACAAAAGGCTCGCCAGACTTTAGCGCATTTTGGCTTTTACAGCGAAGATGTTGGACGTCGCATTAAGGATCTTTCGGGTGGCGAACAAGTTCGACTTTATTTACTTAAACTTTTCCATAAGCAAATAAACTTTTTGATTTTAGATGAACCAACGAATCATTTAGATATTTATGCGCGAGAAGAGATTGAAGACTTACTAAGTGAATATACAGGAACGCTTTTAGCTGTCACGCATGATCGCTACTTTTTGCAAAAGAATTTTAACGACGCCCTTGTACTCGCGGATCAGAAAATTCAAAAGCAGCCAATTATTTACCTGACTGATTAAAATTGTTGTTATAAGAAATTTGAGGAAAGGGCTGAACGAGTAAAGAACTAGCAATTCTTTACTCGTTTAGAGCCGAATGAGTAAGGAATGAACAATTCTTTCCTCATTAATGGCCGAACGAGTAAAGAACTAGCAATCCTTTCCTCAATAACAGTCGAACGAATAAAAAACTAACAATCTTTTCCTCAATGACAAGCTGAATGAGTAAAAAAACAGCAATCCTTTCTTCAATAACAGTCGAACGAATAAAAAATTGACAATCCTTTCCTCAATAACACAAGTAGTAATCGTTTATTCATTCATTTCTATAACCAAATAATAGTATTCTACAAAACTATAAAAAGCATGAACTCGATATGAGATTCATGCTTTTTACGTTAAATTTATTCAGCTCGTAAAGCGATAGCGGCGTCTTTTTTGGCTGCCATTCGTGCTGGGATATGGCCACCGATCATCGTCAGAACTGTACTTACAATAACCAAGATCAGTGCGTGCATCGGATCTAGTTGGGCGACATTTTCTAAATCCGTCAAATTCAGTAAGACAGAGTTGATCGGAAATGTTGCCAGATAGGCGAGAAAGACGCCTAATGTTCCAGAAGCAACACCTAAAATCGCAGTTTCAGCATCAAATACGCGTGTAACATCTTTTTTCCGCGCACCCAAAGCTTTTAATACGCCAATTTCTTTGGTTCGTTCCAAGACTGAAGTATAGGTGATGATACCGATCATGATCATACTTGTTACCAGTGAAATACCGGCAAAAGCGATCAGAACATAAGTGATAGCGTCCATGATACCACCGGTCAAGTCTGTCATCGTTCCAGCTAAATCACTATAAACGATTTGATCATCTTCATCTTTTCCTTCATTATAATCATCTAAATAATCCAGTATTTGTTCTTTATCATCAAAGTTATTAGGATAAATCATTACACTATAAGGAATTTCACTAGCACCTAAAGCATCTAGCAAGTTGTCTTTGGCAGTATCATCAATATCTTCATTGGTCATCACGTTGGTATCACTGTCTTCTTGTGCTTGAACAATGTCAGAATCTTTATTATTGTCGATGACTTTTTGCGCTAAAGCATCACTATAAGCGATACCAGGAGCTAACAGATCCATACTTGAAGATTCTTTATTTCGAATAACACCTGAGATTGTCAATTCCTCATTATCTTCATTATCATAAACTTCATCTAAATCTTGATTTGGGATAAAGTTTCCTGTAGGTAATTCTTCATAGAAGGCATCATTATAGGCTAACTTAACTGTTGTATCTACGATATCATCAAAAGATATTTTATCTCCGTCTTCTAAATCAAAACCTAGATTATTTAAAGCGTTGATGTTTGTTTCATTATTTTCATCGACGACTAACACCACTTCATTAGTGTCTTCGGGAAAATTTCCTTCTAAAAGGCGATAATTATCTTCTAAAAAGTTGCCTTGCGAATCATCTAATTGTTTGGGAAAAGCAGAAACGCCAACGCCCGTTTGTGCAGCCATCATTGACATCATCGATTCGGCTTGCGACTCATCTTCAGCCCCATTTGAAAATTTAACGACTTCCGGCTCATCGTCAACTTCACGCAGTAAATTCATGTTTGCTAAACGGGTATAGCCGATATTATTACTTAAGGCCGGATTGATATCATCAACGTAGTCAATAAAATCTTGATCGATTTTATTCGTTCTTTGAGAACGATCTTCTTCACTAATTTTAGCGGTAACTTCTTTATCCTCAGGGAAAGTTCCTTCGTCATCACGCTCTTGTTCAAAATTTTCCGGATCTTGCTCGGTGGTTTCTCGCGAAATCGTTACTGGAAATTGCGCTAATGTCTCTGACTGGGTTTGATCAATTTGTTTTTGGAAGCCGGTCGATAAAGACAGGACAATAGCGATACTAATAATTCCTATACTGGAGGCAAAAGCGGTTAAAAATGTACGTCCTTTTTTCGTACGAATATTATTAAAAGATAAACGTAGGGCAGTAAGAAAAGTCATTTTCGTATGTTTTAAATCAAAAGGTTCTTTCTTTTTACCTTCAATATGAGGATTGGAATCGTCTGTGACCTTTCCGTCGGCAAAACTAATGGTCCGATCGGCATATTTGTTTGCCAAATCGGCGTTATGGGTGACCATAACTACCAGTTTATCCTTAGCCACTTCTTGGATCAGATTCATAATCTGAACGCTAGTTTGTGAATCGAGTGCTCCGGTTGGTTCGTCACAAAGTAAGATATCCGGATCATTGGCAAGTGCACGAGCGATGGCTACACGTTGCATTTGTCCGCCCGATAATTGACTCGGTTTTTTATGCATATGTTCTGTTAGACCGACACGTTCTAAAGCTTCTTCCGCTTTTTTTCGACGTTCTTTTTTGGAAACACCACTTAAAGTCATTCCTAGTTCCACATTATCAATGATTCCTTGATGACCGATCAGATTATAGCTTTGAAAAATAAAGCCGATGGAATTGTTGCGGTAGGCGTCCCAGTCTTTATCTTTAAAATCCTTGGTGGACTTTCCGTTAATCACCATATCGCCAGAATCATACTGGTCGAGGCCGCCAATGACATTTAAAAGTGTCGTTTTTCCAGAACCACTTTCTCCCAAGATCGCAACAAACTCTTGTTGGCGAAAAGCGACCGATACGCCATCTAAAGCTTTGGTAACAGTATTTCCAACTTTATATTGCTTTTTTATATCTCTTAATTCGAGCATGTTCATTCTCCTTCAATTGGAAGTAATGAAAAATTGTTTTCATTCATTTTCAAAGCCTAGCATAACTTTTTGAATAATTCAATGCTGACAGGCGTCAACAAGTATTCTTAAGCCTTTTTCAATAAATTCATTTGCGTATAGTTATTGTTAGAAATAAAAATTTTTCTCATATAAAAAGTAGTGTATAATTAAAATTGTAAGCGCAATCTTTAAATATTTTAGAAAGGGGTAAAATATGAATACAGCTGCTATCTATCATCGTCCTGAAAGTGAATTTGCCTATCTCTATGACAAAGAAACACTACATTTGCGACTGCGTACGGCAAAAAGTGATATTGCAAGTGTGCAAGTTGTGGGAGGGGATCCTTATTTAGTAGAGAAAGGACAAAGAGAAACACCGATTGACATGGTGAAAATTTTATCAACTGATCTTCATGATTACTGGTTTGCCTCAGTCAAAGCACCTTTTAAACGTCTATCCTATGGCTTTGTTTTAACAAGTGAAGACCATTTACAAGTCTTTTATGGAGATCAAGGTCTATTTCCTTTATCAAAAAATGTTTTGGATTCTCCCAATTTATACTTTCGCTTGCCTTATTTTCATGAAATCGATCGTTTTAAAGCTCCTGAATGGGTGAAGGAAACTATTTGGTATCAGATTTTTCCTGAACGCTTTGCTAATGGCGATAAATCAAATGACCCTAAAGGTACACTTGCTTGGGGCTCGAAAGTTCCAGGCCGGCAGGATTATTTTGGGGGCGATTTACAAGGCGTTATTGATCATTTGGAATATTTAAAAGCGTTGGGCATCAATGGCATTTATTTTTGTCCTATTTTTAAAGCTTATTCAAATCATAAATATGACACGATTGATTATCGTAAAATCGATCCGGACTTTGGTGATGAAAAAGTGTTTAAAAAATTGGTGGATGAATGTCATAAACGTGGTATAAAAGTTATGCTGGATGCTGTTTTCAATCATATGGGAGATCAATCCCCTCAATGGCAAGATGTATTAGCAAAAGGAAAAGATTCAAAATATGCAGATTGGTTTCATATCAATGAGTTTCCTGCAAGCTATAAAGCAAGTGATGATTTTGAAGAAGCCTATGAACTTACTTATGATACTTTTGCTTTTACGCCTCATATGCCAAAACTTAATACCGCAAATCCCAAAGTGCAAGAATATTTATTAGATACCGCAAAATACTGGATCGAAACCTTTGATATCGACGCTTGGCGCTTAGATGTAGCTAATGAAGTAGACCATGCTTTCTGGAAAAAATTTCGCAAAGTTTGTGATGAAGCAAAAGAAGACTTCTATATATTAGGAGAAATTTGGCATTCCGCCCAAAAATGGTTAGAAGGCGATGAATTTCATGCAGTGATGAATTATGCCTATACGGATGCTATCATGGGTTATTTTGTTAAAAAACAATTTTCATTAAAAGCAATGGTTTCTGCGATTAATCAACAGTTAATGTTATACCGTGACCAAACCAACCAGGTACAGTTCAATGTCTTAGATTCCCACGACACCCCGCGTTTATTAACAGAAGCGCAGGAAGATAAAGAATTAATGAAGCAAGTGTTGGCATTTACTTACCTACAACCAGGTGTTCCTTGTCTATATTATGGCGATGAAATAGGCATGACTGGAGGCGCGGACCCGCTATGTCGTAAATGCATGATTTGGGAAAAAGATAAACAAGACCAAGAATTGTTTCAGTTTGTTCAAAAGTTGATTGCTTTACGCAAAAACTGGCAAAAAGTTATCAGCCAAGCAGGAATGGATTGGAAAGAAGTAAATGAAGAAAACGGTCTTTTGATTCTAGAACGTAAATTAGGTGGAAAAAGACTACAAGCAATTTTTAATACTGGCAAACAGGAAATGATTTTAGAAAAAACAGGAGAAACGCTCTTTAATAATTTAAGCCAGCAAGAAGGAAAAAAGGTTACTTTACAAGCAAAGGGTTTTCTTGTTTTAAAAATTTAATAAAAAAAAGCAAAAAAGACAAGGCACTATATGTAACACCTCCTTGTCTTTTTTGCCTGAATAAAGGAGATAAACTCCAATACACATTGCGAAGAATCTTCCCCAAAATTCTTCTATACTAATTATAGCTGAAATATGGTCGATATCTCAACTAATATACTTTTAAAAATTATTATTATCAAAATAAAAACTGCAGTTGTTTTCTTTTTGATTTAAAAAATTTCCTTGTCTAAAAGTAACATTTTTCTTGCTGTATGTTAGAATGGTTAAAATAATAAAAGCAAAAGGGAGCGGTCTTTAATGAAGGATGGATATAACGTAGCAGTTGTTGGAGCGACAGGCGCTGTTGGAACGAAATTGATTGAAATGTTAGAACAAACGAATTTACCACTTAAAAACGTGAAACTACTTGCTTCAAAACGATCCGCAGGCCGCAAACTTTTATTTAAAGGTGAAGGTCTTTTTGTGGAAGAACTTGTTCCAGAATCCTTTGATGATGTGGATATCGCTATTTTTAGCGCTGGAGGAAGTATTTCACAAAAATTTGCGCCAGAAGCCGTAAAAAGAGGAACAGTCGTTGTCGATAATACGAGCCAATATCGTATGGATAAAGACACGCCACTAGTAGTACCAGAAGTCAACAAAGAAGCATTGAAAGACCATCAAGGAATCATTGCCAATCCTAATTGCTCTACGATTCAAATGATGGTAGCATTGGCACCTATCAAACAATCAGTAGGTATTGAGCGTGTGATTGTGTCTACTTATCAAGCAGTCTCAGGAGCCGGTGCACAAGCGGTAGAAGAAGTAAAACAACAAAGTCAAGAAACTTTAGATGGCGAACTTCCGGAAAATTTAACTGCAGAAATTTTGCCTGTAGCTAGTGATAAAAAACATTATCCTCTAGCTTTTAATGCTTTAGCTCAAATCGATGAATTTGCGGAAAATGATTATACCAAAGAAGAATGGAAAATGGTGAATGAAAGCAAAAAAATCTTGGAAGACAAGCAAATGAAAATTAGTGTAACTTGTGTGCGTGTTCCTGTGATTACCGGACATTCTGAATCTATTTATATAGAAACAGGCGATAACATTAGTGTAGCAGACTTGCGTGCCAACTTAGAAAATGCTCCTGGAGTAACGGTCGAAGATGACCCAAGCCAACAAATTTATCCGCAAGCTATCAATAGTGTAGGCAAGAAAGATACTTTTGTCGGACGTATTCGCCAAGATTTAGATGTTGAGAATGGTTTCCATCTATGGGTGGTTTCCGATAACTTGTTAAAAGGGGCGGCTTGGAATTCTGTACAGATTGCTGAAACGCTGCATGAAATGAATTTAGTTCATGTATGAAAACGAAAAATTTCTTTACATTAATGGGTGGATATGGTAGTATACCTCAGTGAGTAAATTACTCAACTATTACAATATTCCGCTGAGGGAGATCTCTTAAGAGTATTTGGGAATAAGGAGAATGTAAAATGGATCCATTGATTCAAGAAATAACAAAAGAACAGTTGCGTACTGACATTCCAGACTTTCGTCCCGGAGATTCAGTTCGTGTGCACGCAAAAGTTGTCGAAGGTTCACGTGAACGTATCCAAGTTTTTGATGGCGTAGTTATCAAACGTCGTGGTGCTGGAATCAGCGAAACATACACTGTACGTAAAATTTCCAGTGGCGTAGGTGTGGAACGTACTTTCCCACTGCATACACCACGTGTTGACAAAATTGAAGTTACCCGTCATGGTCTCGTTCGTCGTGCGAAATTGTATTACTTACGTAACCGTCACGGTAAAGCAGCACGTATCCCTGAAAGACGCAGAAAGTAAAATTTCGGATTGTCTATTCTGGTATAAGATTGCGAGAACCCTTGTCTATCAAGGGTTTTTTTATTGGTCGTTTTTTTAAAAACAGACAAAATATCATCGTTTTTACCCTGGATGTTCCAGGGTTACTCTATAATATTTTGTGTAGTTAAAATACCGAGCTAGAAAAGATGATGCATTAAAAACAGATTTTTAATACAGTAAGGTGAAAAGCTTGTTTTGTTAAAAATAGGTATGGTATTATCAATTTGAAAAAAATTGAACAAGCCGGGGAGGGTAGTAAGCGATGGTAAAAGAATTAAAACCTACCAAACGTGTTTCTTTGCCACGTTACCAACAAATTGCTGTGGATATTGCTGAAAGAATTGTTGAAGGTCGGTACAAAGTGGGAGAAAAAATTCATGCACGCTCGACTTTAGCAAGCAATTTTAGCGCTTCACCGGAAACTGCTCGTAAGGCTATCAATGTCTTGGTCGATCTTCAAATCATGGAAGTCCAACAAGGTAGCGGCACTTATGTAGCGTCTAAAGAAAATGCACAAATATTTATAGAGAAATATAAAAATGTTCAATCTGTTCAAGAAATCCGCCAGGACCTTTTGGAAAGCGTTCGACGGCAAAAAGAAGAGCTCGATGAATTTTCTGATTTGCTAAATGTTTTGGTAAATCAGACGAAAAAAGTTCATGATATTTCAACATTTGTCCCTTATGAACTCAAAATCACTGGAGAAGCGCAACATTTGGAAGAAAGCATTTCTGATTTGCATATTTGGCAAAAAACAGGCGCGACAATTGTCGGTATCCAAACGGATGTAGAATTACTCCTTTCCCCAGGACCATATGCCAAATTAAGTGCAGGAAATACAATTTATTATGTAGGAAATGAATTAGCCGCACAAAGAATGATGCAGTTATTTTATCCTAATGAGTAAGAAAAAGTGCTATTAAAAATAGTGCTTTTTCTTTTGACAAAAGTGCCAATACAGCGTTACACTGGGACGGTCAATTTCATGATAGTTTTCTGAAAAAATATAGAAAAAAAGGAGTGTTAACTTTTGGGTAAAAAAGTTCGTGTAGAGCATTTGAGTAAAATATTTGGTCGAAGAACTCAACAAGCGCTCGAACAAGTAAAAGTAGGTAAATCAAAACAAGAGATTTTAGAAGAAACCGGCGCTACTGTCGGTGTACATGATGTAAGCTTTGATGTTAATGAAGGCGAAGTTTTTGTCATTATGGGTTTATCTGGTAGTGGGAAATCAACTTTGATTCGTTTGATCAATCGTTTGATTGAACCTACTGCAGGTGAAGTTTATATCGATGATCAAGATGTATCTAAGATGTCAAAAGAAGAGTTACGAGAAGTTCGTCGTACGAAAATGAATATGGTTTTCCAAAACTTTGGTCTTTTTCCGCAACGAACAATTCAACAAAATACTGAATATGGTCTAGAAGTACGAGGCGTACCGAAGGAAGAACGACGAAAAAAAGCGGAAGATGCTTTAGATAACTCTGGCTTACTTTCGGTTAAAGATCAATTTCCTAACCAACTATCCGGTGGGATGCAACAACGGGTTGGCTTAGCACGTGCTATCGCTAATGATCCAGAAGTGCTATTAATGGACGAAGCTTTCTCTGCTTTGGACCCCTTGATTCGTCGAGATATGCAAGATGATTTGATGGACTTACAAGAACGTGTGCAAAAAACCATCATCTTTATTACCCACGATTTAAACGAAGCTTTGCGTATTGGTGACCGTATCGCTTTAATGCGCGATGGTGAAATTATGCAAATCGGTACAGGTGAAGAAATCTTGACGCATCCAGCTAATGATTTCGTTCGTGAATTTACTGAAGATATCGACCGTTCTAAGGTCTTAACAGCCGAAAATATTATGGAACCAGCTTTGACAATCAATGCGGAAGCTGATGGTCCAAATGTAGCTTTACAAAGAATGCGTAAAGAAGAAGTTAGTATGCTACTAGCTGTTGACCGTAAACGTTACTTAAAAGGTAGTCTAACAGCTGAAGAAGCTTTAGATGCACGTAAAAATGAAAAATCACTTAAAGAAGTATTAGATAAAAATGTTCGAAAAGTGGAAAAAGATACCTTAGTAACGGATATCTTTAATATGATTCAAGACTCTGCCGCACCATTAGCCGTGGTTGACGAAGAAGATCGTGTGGTAGGTGTAGTGGTTCGTGGTAGCGTGATTGGTGCAATGACCGATCGCAATGATAATGAATCAGAAGATGAAACAACAGATGAAGCAACTGAATCAACAGATAAGGAAGGAGTGAATGCAGATGCTTGATTTTCTACAAAATGAAATTCCTTTATCAGAATGGGTAGATAATGGCGTTGATTGGCTAACCGAACACTGGGCGGCCTTTTTCTCATTCTTACAAACATTGGGACAAACAATCATGGATGGAATGACTTCTGGTTTGTCATTTATACCACCATTGCTTTTTATTGTATTAGCTACCATAGCTGCATTTTTCCTTGGTGGAAAAAAATGGCAATTACCTACATTTACATTCCTTGGATTGCTACTTGTTTATAATCAAGGCTTATGGAGCGATTTGTTAAATACAGTGACATTGGTTATTGTGGCTAGTGTAATCTCAATAATTATCGGTGTTCCAGTAGGTATTTTAATGTCTAAAAATGAAACGGCAAAAAATATTATTACGCCGATTCTTGACTTTATGCAAACCATGCCTAACTTTGTTTATTTGATCCCAGCAGTTGCTTTCTTTGGTATTGGTATGGTCCCTGGGGCATTTGCTTCAGTTATTTTCTCACTACCACCAACTGTACGGATGACAAACTTAGGTATTCGCCAAGTGCCAACTGAATTAACGGAAGCTTCGGATTCATTTGGCGGCACAAACTGGCAAAAACTATTTAAATTAGAACTACCTTTAGCTAAAGGAAATATCTTTGCCGGTATTAACCAAACGATGATGTTAGCATTATCTATGGTTGTTGTTGCGTCAATGATCGGAGCTCCTGGCTTAGGACAAGGCGTATTATCCGCTGTACAACGTTCTCAAGTAGGTAGCGGCTTTGTTTATGGTATAGCAGTTGTTATTTTAGCAATTATTTTGGACCGTTTTACACAAAAATTGAATTCAACTAGTGGTAAAACGAGTGAAAATGCGTCTACTAAAAAATCAAAACGTAATAAGATTATTGCTGGTGTTGTCGTTGTAGCAGCTGTTATTGCGGGCATTTTTGCTTATACAAGTATGTCAGGTAATAATGCAAGCGGCGCTGGCTCTGAAGAAGGCGGTAATATTAATCTTTCTTATGTTGAATGGGACACAGAAGTCGCTTCAACCAACGTCTTAGCTCTTGTTTTAGAAGACCAAGGATATAGCGTGACACAAACGCCTTTAGATAATGCGGTAAACTGGGAAGCTGTAGCTAACGGAGAATCTGATGCGACACTTTCTGCTTGGTTACCAGTTACTCAAAAAGCACAATATGATCAATTTAAAGATCAAGTAGATGAATTAGGTCCACATACAGAAGGTGCTAATCTTGGCCTTGCTGTGCCAGAATACATGGACGTAGATTCTATTGAAGATTTAGATGATCAAGTGCCAGATCAAGAAATTATTGGTATTGACCCAGGTGCAGGCGTGGTTTCTGCAGCCGAAGATACAGTTGAAAGTTATGATAACTTATCCGATTGGGAAGTAACGCCATCTTCTAGTGGTGCAATGACTTCACAATTAGGGAGTGCTATCGATAATGAAGACCCTATCGTTATCACTGGCTGGTCTCCACACTGGATGTTCCAAAGATATGATCTAAAATATCTAGATGACCCACAAGGAACTATGGGTGAAGAAGAGCATATTGATGCACTAGCTCGTGAAGGATTAAAAGATGATATGCCAGAAGCTTATCAAATAATCGATAACTTCAACTGGGATACAGAAGATATGGAAAACGTTATGTTAGATATCGAAGAAGGTGCATCTCCAGAAGATGCAGCGCAAGATTGGATCGATGATAATCCAGATAAAGTTGAAGAGTGGGTAGAAGAATAACACTTTTCTTCAAAAAGTAAGCAATTAGGCGTGAGATATACGTCTAATTGCTTTTTTTGATAATGAAAGAATCTAAAATTAAGTGCATAAGTTCATGATTGTTACGTGCTTAATGGAAAACAAGCTCATTAAAACGCTGAAGTTATGCGCTAAAAAGGTGAATCTTTTTAACAGTTTGTCAAAGTCTATCTGATACTTTTAGCTATGTATAATTCGCTCAAAAAAGTAACTTATGCTATGGTTAAATCAGAAAGAAAGCGATTTCTGCTAAAAGGAGTGGCTAAAAATGAAAAAAATGCATATTTTGTTGATGTTAGTTGCAATTTTTGGATTAGGTTTATTCGGCTGTTCGCAGGAGAACGAAGAAGCGGCTTCTAATACTAGTGTTTCGACAGAAAATTCTTTAGTGCAAACAAATGAATCAACAGAAATTACTGACTCCAGCGAATCTACTGCAAATGAAACAACCACAACGAGTCAAACTGAGACAAGTCATTCGACAGAATCTTCTTCTGAAGAACGAGAAACTGTTCCGCTTAGAAAATATTCAGAAGAAGAAAAAGATGAACTTCAACAAGAATTTTTAGACTGGGCGATTCCTCGAGCAGAAGAAGGGGGAATGGCTGTGACAGATGATTATTTTGATCACGGTGCTTCAGGCTCAGGCGATTGGTTTGCTGAAACCGAAGACGGCGAAATACAAGTGCAGCAGCAATCAATGCAAGAGGAACTACCGGGCTATGATGCTTATGATATTCATGCCTTAAAAGGTGTGGTGTTTTACGTCTCTTCTTCTGGTGTTACAGGTTATGATGAAGAAGCTGGTGCAACTCACGGAGGCGCTGGCGGAGGACGAGATTATGGTGGCCTAGCAGACGCAGATTATCCGATTCATAAATATCTATTAGGTGATAATGGCGTTGTTTATGAACTTATTGGAAGTGTGGATGAACTCAGAGCCTATCAAGCTGGTTTTGGTTTATATAATGATGATGGGAAAACAAAAGATATCGAAGCTGAATACACTTTTAAAGTTTCGGATGACACTGATGCACAAGAAGCGTGGAAAGACATACTGCAGAATTATCAGTAGTACGTAAGATGATCTAAAAATGCATTGTCTAATTTACAAAATAAAATATTCTCTGTATTGAAGAAGAGACTACGAGACTATCTTTTCGTCTAAAACCAAACAAAGGAAGGAGCATCAACACTAACTTTTGGCCCCCAGTCCAGTATAGTTGGGGCAGTAAATAGTGGTTTTTGTGACCAAAGTCTAGCAAAGAAGGGTTAGCAAGGATTTCCTGACCCAAGTATGGCAAAGAAAGGTCAGCAAATAAGATTTTCTAACCCAAGTCTAGTGAAGTTGGGTTAGAAAGTAGGGGCCAAAACTTTAGCTGTTGGTCCCAAGTATAGCGAAGTAAGGACCAACTATTTGGCATTTGTCCCTAGGTCAGGCAAAGCAAGGATCATAAGCAGAGCAACTGGTCCGAAGTTTAGCAAAGAAGGGGCCATGGTCCTGTCATTTGTCCTAAAGTCAGGCAAAGTAAGGGCCATAAACAGAGCTTTTGGACCCAAGTACGACAAAATCAGGTCAGTAAGTACAGAAAAAGAACGCTCTGTTATAGTGAAAGTTTCTCTAACGGCGATGGGAAGATTTCAATATTTTATTCTTGTTTGGAGTGTTTACCTTACACAACTTATTTGCTGTTTTACTGTTGATTCATCTTATTATATACTTGAGATATTGAAGTAAAATCATAAAGGGGAAATCGTTTATATGAAAATTTTATTAATTGGAGCTACCGGACTTTTAGGAACAGCTGTTAAGAAAGAATTGGAAACAGATCATGAAATTATCCAAGCAGCTCGCCATAACGCTGATGTAGAAGTAGATATTACAAAATCTATTAGTATTAAAGAAATGTTTGAACAAGTTGGCAAGGTAGATGCTGTGATTAGTGCGACAGGAGATGCCCACTTTGGTCCTTTGGGAAAAATTACGCCAGAGCTAAATGAAGTAACGATTGAAAGTAAGTTAAAAGGACAAGTGAATTTAATCCTGCTTGGTATGGACTATATCAATGATGGAGGAAGTTTTACTTTAACAACAGGGATTATTATGGATGAACCTATCTATCAAGGCGCTTCTTCGGCAATGGCAAATGGCGCGGTCAAAGCTTTTGTAAAATCAGCAGCCACTGAAGCACCTAGAGGAATTCGTATCAATAGTGTGAGCCCCACAGTATTTCAGGAATCTTCGAAAGACTTAAAAATGTTTTTCCCAGGTTTTGAACCAGCGCCCTTGAGCAAAGTATCTTTAGCTTTTAGAAAAAGTGTTGAAGGTGTACAAACGGGTCAAAGTTACGAAATTTATTAAAAATAAAATAGGAGGCGCAATGTTTGATTATTCCAATTTTTCATTGTGTCTCTTTTTTTGTAGGAAGATAAAGCTAAGTGTAAAATCTATTGATGCTTTATAGTAACAGGAGGGTCTTACTGGGAAAGTCATTCGTTCCCCCCAGACATTCCACCATTATTTACGATTATTGGAAGTACATCGCAGAAGTTACCACCAATAATTTGACGATTGGAGGCACATCGTTTAATGTCCCGCCAATATTTTGACAATAACTTTTAAGCATGTTAAAGTAATTTTTGATGAATCGTAATTATTACGTTTTAATATTTAAAATTAGAAAGGAAAACTTCATGGCTAAAAAATCAAAAATTGCAAAAGCTAATAAACAACAAGCATTAATTGAAAAATACGCTGATTTACGTAAGGAGCTTAAAGAAGCTGGGGATTATAAAGCTTTAGCGAAATTACCTAAAGATTCTAATCCCAATCATCATAAAAACCGTGATATGATTGACGGCAGACCGAGAGCTTATATGCGCAAATTTGGTGTGTCTCGTATTAAATTTCGTGAGTTAGCGCATCAAGGGAAAATCCCCGGTGTAAAAAAAGCGAGTTGGTAAAACTGAATATAAAAGTGTTATAGAAAGTGAAATAATGGCTGTATTTGTAAGAAAAACGATGACAAGAAATTGTAGAATATAGATTTAATTATGTTTGGATTATACAAATTTGCAGGGTTATTTCATTTATAAAAACTTTTTATGTAGAATGCTTTTTGACAAAAGTGTTCTATTTTTTTATTCGGTATAAATGTCAGAACTTTATGAAAAGTTTAAAAATTTACGTTTGCTTTTGCATAATATAATATTAAAATCTATTGCTTGAAATCAAAATATGGTATGCTATTATCACTAAAAAATTTTATTCAGTTATTTTTACTTTTAAAGATAGATTGATACATAGGGGATGATTGAGATGAACTTCCAAAAAGTTGGCCTTATTTTAGGGCCAGTATTTTTTTCTATAATTTATTTTATGAATAGTTTGACGGGTCTAGAAGATGCACCCCGTGCAGTTTTAGCTGTTACTGCTTGGGTAGCTACTTGGTGGATAACAGAGGCTATGCCGATTCCTGCGACTTCTTTGCTCCCTATATTTTTACTGCCGCTTACTGGTGGGACAGATGAAGCAACTGCAGCTATGGCTTACGGCGATCCGATTGTGTTCATGTACATGGGTGGTTTTACCATTGCCCTAGCCATTGAAAAATGGGGACTACATAGACGTATTGCTATGTTGATCATCGCACTGATTGGAAAAAGTTGTTCTCGTATTATTCTGGCAGTAGGACTTGCGACCGCGGTGTTATCAATGTGGATTTCTAATGCTGCGACGGCTTTAATGATGTTGCCCATTGCGATGGCCTTAATTACAGAAATTAAAGAAAAGAACTTGTTAAATGAAGATTCTTTTAACAATTTTTCCAAGGGTCTTTTATTGACTGTGGCTTATTCTGCTTCTATTGGCGGTTTGGCAACGATTATTGGCTCAGTGCCTAATGCAGTTTTAGTGGCTGTAGCTAATAACATGTTGGGTGTTGAGATTACTTTTGCTGATTGGTTCTTATTTGGTTCAATTGTTACTGTTTTATTAATGGTATTCATGTATTTTTATATTACAAAATTTCAATTTAAAGTAGAACAAGATCAAAATATTTCTACAAAGTTTGCACAAGATCAATTAAAAGAATTAGGAAAAATGTCAACAGAAGAAAAAAGTGTTTTAACGATTTTTGTTATTGTTGGTTTTATGTGGATTTTTGGCGGTTTATTGCCATGGACCTTATCGGATACCACGATTTCTATTTTTGGCGCCAGCGCAATGTTTTTAATTCCAAATACCAAAGGCGGTCGAATCCTGGAATGGGCGGACATGAAAAATCTTTCTTGGGGATTACTACTGCTTTTTGGCGGAGGCTTATCTTTAGCGGCAGCTTTTGAAGATTCCGGACTGACTGCTTGGTTTGGCGAGCTGTTAACTAGACTTGAACAATTCAATTATTTCTATATCGTTGTTATTTTGACCGTAGCTATTTTATTTATGACCGAAATTATGTCCAATACAGCTGTTTCCAATATGTTGATGCCAATCAGTGTAGGACTAGCTGCTGGAATCGGTGTGGAACCTTTTGGTATTATGGCAATCGTTGCCTTGGCTTCTAGTTGTGCATTTATGTTGCCTATTTCAACACCGCCTAATGCTGCTGTATTTGGTTCTGGCGAATTAGAGATTAAAGACATGATAAAAGCTGGTTTTTGGTTAAATATGTTTGGCATTGTCGTTATTGTTTTTGCCGTCTATGTCTTACAACCGATGATTTTCAGTTTTTAGATTTTTAGTTGAAAGTAGATCCTTTAAGGCCTTAGTGACTTGTCACTTAGACCTTGATGAGATCGAAGCGTAAGCGAAGTGATGAACAGTACTAGGGGAGCGAAGCGCCCGTAGTGTCCGAAATATTTAAACATTAAGTGAAAAGTAAGTTTTTAAGGGAATCGTTCGCAAAAATGTATTGTCTGGCTATTTTGTGTTATACTATTCTAGGATGTTTTTGGCTCGGAAAGGATGTTTGCTTTTAGTAAATGTTCGAAAAAACGTTAAATAAAAAAGATAGAAAATGATTGAAGAGGTGAAAAATTTGGCACAAATAAGAATTATCCCTCTTAGTGGCGTACGAGGTAATGGAAAAAACTTGTACATCGCTGAAGTTGGGGAAGATATTTTTGTGTTAGATTGCGGCTTAAGCTATCCAGAAGATGGATTATTCGGGATTGATACAGTCATCCCTGATTTTACTTACTTAGAAGAAAACGCGGATCGCGTAGCCGGAGTCTTTGTAACACATGGACATGCAGATGCCATCGGAGCACTGCCTTACTTTTTAGAAAAAATTGATGCGCCTGTTTTTGGAACAAAATTGACGATTGAATTGGCAAAAATGTCGGTACATCGTTATGAACCAACCAAAAAGTTCAAAGGATTTCATGTAATTGATGAAGATACTGAGATTGATTTTAAATCAACTGTCGTAAGTTTCTTTCCAACAACACATACAATTCCTGATTCCGTAGGCGTTTCATTGAAGACATCAGAAGGAAATATTGTTTATACTGGAGATTTCAAATTTGACCAATCAGCTGTTTCATCTTATCGTACCGATTTCGGACGTTTAGCTGAAATTGGAAGCGAAGGTGTTTTAGCGCTTTTAAGTACGTCAAGTAATGCTGAAAATCCAGAAACAGTTGCTTCTGAAAAACAAATCGGCGAAGAAGTATACGATAATATCGGCTTTTGGGAAGGACGTATTATTGTTGCTTGTGTTGCTAGTAACTTACAACGCGTACAACAGTTGATTGATGCAGCTTATCGTGCGGGCAGAAAGATTGTTTTAACCGGTAAAGATTTTGGACGTATTATTCGTACGGCTATGAAATTAGGTAAGTTGGAATTGCCAGATGAAGATATTTTAATCACGCAAAAAGCGATGAAAAAATATAATGATGATCAATTGATTATTTTAGAAACAGGTCGGATGGGCGAACCTATCAAAGCCTTGCAAAAGATGGCTAGCGGTGCTCATCGAACTTTACGCATCAAAGAAGGCGATCTGGTTTATATTACAACGACACCAACAATTGCAATGGAAACCTATGTTGCTAAAACCGAGGACATGATTTATAGAGCAGGTGGTACGGTCAAAAATATTTCTGATAATTTACGTGTATCAGGTCATGCTAATCCTGAAGATCAACAGTTGATGATGAATTTGTTAAAACCGAAATATTTTGTTCCAGTACAAGGAGAATATCGTCTTTTGATTGCCAACGCTGATTTAGCAGAAGCTGTAGGTATTCCTAAAGATCATATATTTATTACCGCACCCGGAGATATCTTGAAATATAATGAAGGAGAAATGACACTTAGTGGCACCATTCCTTCTGATAATGTCATGGTAGACGGCATTGGTGTTGGTGACATCGGAAATATCGTCTTAAAAGATCGGAAAGTTTTGTCAGAAGATGGCGTTTTTGTTGCTGTAGTGACAATCAATCGTCGTAAGAAACAAATTGTTTCAAAACCACAAATTACCTCCCGTGGCTTTGTCTATGTTAAAGCCAGCCGCGATCTTTTAAAAGAAGGCGGAGATATCGTAGAAGAAATTGTTGATAAGCATTTACACAGCAATGACTTTGAATGGAGTAAATTAAAACAAGAAATTCGTGAAAAACTAAGTCGTTATTTATTTGAACAGACAAAAAGACGACCTGTGATTCTACCCGTAATTATGGAATCAAGCCAAAAACGTAAGAAAAGAAAGTCCTAGAAAATTTTAAAGTAGGCAAAAAAAAGTCGGATGATTTCCGGCTTTTTTTATTGACTAAAAAACTAGAATAAATTTTGGCATTCTTTTTTGTGTCAAAGCTCTAACTAGTTTAGATTGTAAGCCTTCTCAAATTGCCTTAAACTAAAGATGTAGAAAAAGTAAATTTTTGAGAGGAGAAAGAGAAATGGCACAAGAAAATAAAGGAATTAAAGCCAAAGTGCAGCAATTAGGTAGTAGCCTAAGTAGCATGGTTATGCCTAATATTGGCGCGTTTATTGCTTGGGGAGTCATTACGGCGTTATTTATTCCGGATGGATTTTTACCTAATGAACAATTGGCTTCTATGAATGAACCGATGATCACTTATTTGTTGCCACTGTTGATTGGATATACGGGCGGAAGCATGATTCATGAACAACGTGGTGCGGTTGTTGGTGCTATTGCAACTATGGGGGTAATTGTTGGTTCTGATGTTCCTATGTTTATTGGCGCGATGATGATGGGACCTTTAGGCGGTTGGTGTATCAAGAAATTTGATGAAAGATTCGGCCACAGAATTCGCGCTGGTTTTGAAATGCTGGTAAATAATTTTTCATCTGGATTGATTGGTTTTGCTTTAGCTATCATTGGTTATTATGCAGTTGGACCTATTGTATCAATATTGACAGAATGGCTAGGTTTAGGGGTTGCGGCGATAATTCAAGCAAGTCTATTACCACTAGCCAATGTATTTATTGAACCAGCGAAAATTTTGTTCTTAAATAATGCCATTAACCACGGTATTTTGACACCTTTAGGAACTGAGCAGTCAATTGAAACTGGAAAATCTATCTTATTCCTACTTGAAGCCAATCCCGGACCAGGCCTAGGAATATTGCTTGCTTTTACGATGTTTGGCAAAGGTTCAGCCAAAGCATCTGCGCCCGGTGCGATTTTGATTCAGTTTGTCGGAGGGATTCATGAAATTTATTTCCCATACGTTATGATGAAACCACTCATGTTTTTAGCAGTGATCGCTGGTGGGATGTCAGGTGCCTTTACTTTCCAACTTTTAGATGCAGGCTTACGAGCCGCTGCATCACCGGGGTCTATTATAGCCGTATTGGGGATGACACCACCAAACAGGTATTTTGCAGTTATTGCGGGTGTAGTTGTTGCTACCATCGTTTCTTTCTTGGTAGGGATGGTGATCCTAAAATCTGATCGTTCAGAAGCAAATGATGAAGATCTTGCTGTGCAACAAGCAGCTGTACAATCTGCTAAACAAGAAAGTAAAGGTCAAGCTGCAGAAAACACAGCTACAGCTGATGTAGAAAATGCTGAATTAAGAAAAGTCGATCAAGTGATTTTTGCCTGTGATGCAGGAATGGGTTCTAGTGCGATGGGCGCTTCAGTACTGCGAAAGAAAATGCAAGAAGCAGGTATCGATATGCCGGTAACTAACGCCTCAATTAGTAAACTAAAAGATGATGCCAATACTTTAGTTATCACCCAAAATGAGTTACACAATCGTGCGGTGCAAAAAGCACCATCGGCAGAGTTTGTCAGTGTGGAAAACTTTATGAACAGTCCACGCTATGATGAAATCGTTGAACGTATGAAAAATGAAACATCGCAAGCAGAAAACGATGAAGAAACAACAACTAAGGATACAAATAAGGTAGAAGACTTAACTTTATCTAAAGTAGAACATATCGTTTTTGCCTGTGACGCAGGCATGGGATCCAGTGCGATGGGGGCTTCGGTATTGCGGAATATGGTGAAAAAATCTGATCTAGATATAGATGTGACAAATCTAGTGATCGATCACTTAAATGATGATGCGCAAAGCTTGGTGGTAACGCAAAAAGATCTGTATGATCGTGCGGAGCAAAAGGCACCATCTGCACAATTTATCACAGTAGATAACTTTATGGATACGGAAGTTTATGAACAGATCGTTGAACGAATGAAAGAGCAGTAGTAAAATAAAACCCCTGATAAACAAAGAAAGAAATGGTATCATCTAGGATGAAGACAGTAACGATTACATCCTAGTCTTATGAAAAGATAGGGCAACTTCTTTATAAGCAGCTACAGTAAAGTTTTCTAGATAGTTGTCAGACTTTAAAAGAAGGGCACTATCTTTTCTTTTGATTTTATATTGGAGGTGAATTACTTGTATTTTTCCAGCCGGGAAAATCAATTGTTAAAAATATTGCTTGAAAATGATCAAGGGGTTTTGGCGCAACATTTACAAGAGACATTGCAAGTTAGTAAGCGAACGTTATATCGGGAAATTTCAAGTATTGAAAAAACCATCAAGCCACAAAAAGCACAAATTATTAATGAACGCAAAAATGGCTATCGTTTAATTGGAGAAAAAGAAACACTGCAAGCGATAAGACAAGAAGTAGAAAAAAATCAAGCAGTAGTTTTTGATAATGTACATCGTCAAAGTGCGCTTGTTTCAAGTTTGTTATTGGCTGAAGAAGAAATGATCATCGAAGGTTTGGCACAAGATTTTGCTGTGAGTCCTGCAACGATTCATAGTGATCTACAACAAGTTGAAAAGAGTCTATCTGAGTATGGTCTTTCTCTACAACGGAAAAAAGCGCGCGGTATTTTGGTCACAGGTTCGGAAGAAAAACGTCGGCAGATTCTGAGTAATATTATTTATAGCGATGTCAACGAATACGAGTTTTTCTCTTATTTGTCCGAATTGAATGCTGCTGATAAGAATATTCGATCCAATAACTTCTTTTTGAATTTTATCTCTCCAATCTGGTTCTATTTTGCACAAAAAGCGGTGCTTGAAAAAACGAACAGTCTTTTTATTGAGGTCACAGATAACCAATTACAACAGGTGATCACTAGTCTGGCTTTGTCCCTGGAACGAATTAGTAAGGGTCATTTGTTAGCAGAAACAACATCTAGCCAAACAGTATCGCCAAGTATTAGAAGTCTAGCAGAACAGATTATAGGAGAAATAAAAAGACAGACGGATTTAAGAATTACCGAGGCGGAAATTTTATTTTTCTCTAAGCAATTAGAAGGAGTAAATTATAAGAAACCGCAAAATATCTTTTTAGATAACTTTGATGCAGAGCTTTCTTATCAAGTAAGAGAGCTGATTCGCTTGGTTTCTGAACAAATGCAAAAAGACTTTCGTAAAGATGACACCCTTTTTTATGATTTATTGACGCATTTGTCAGCGGCATTTAAACGCATCGATAATCAAGCACAATTGGCAGGGAATCCTCTGCTAGAAAAAATTTTGCAAGAATATCCTGAATTAACGGAGATTATCCAAACAAATCTAAAACAGATTTTTACAGATCATCAAGCATTTTTGCAAGATGAACTGGCTTATATTGTGATTCACTTTGCGGCTTCTTTAGAAAGAAATCCGGTTCGCAAGGAACTTTCAGCATTGGTGCTTTGTTCTAGTGGAATTGGCACAGCCAAAATTTTAGAAAGTCGCATCAATAAATACATTCCAGAAATTGAAAGAATCGAAATTGCTAAAATTTCACAGATGAGCCATATTGATTTTAAAGAATTTGATTTGATCCTTTCGACGATTTACTTACCAGAGTTTTCCTTACCTTACAAAGTGATTTCGCCTTTGTTGTTAGATGATGAGATTCATGAAATCAAACAAGAGTTGAAGGGGAAAAAGCTAGAGCAAAAACCTCAATCATTTGAAAGTACAACAAAAACGACGCAAAATGACTTTGAAAAAGTTTATGAACAGATGAAAGTGGCCAATGAGCTGTTGACCCGCTTTTCGATAAAAAATATCACAACCCAACAAACCTTAGGAAAAACCTTAGAAGTTATTTTGGAAGAATTAGCAGGCGTTGTATTAGAAAACCCGGAAAAAGTTCGGGATTTGATTGTTAAACGGCATCAATTAGCGCCTATTGGCATACCAAATACGCATTTTGCTTTATTTCACAGTTCTAATTATTATGTGAAAGAGCCCTATTTTGCGATTTTTGATCTATCACGTTCAGTCCCTATTTTAGGAATGGATAAAAAACCAATGGAGTTAACACGTCTATTGTTAATGTTGGCGCCGGCGGATATGTCTGAAACTGAAAATCGTCTTTTAGGAAAAATCAGTGCTTCAGTCATTGAAAGTGATGTCAATATGCAGCTTTATCAGTACGGAAATGAAGAAGAGATTTATGAATGGATTAGTTCCTTGTTTATTGCTGAAATTAAAGAATCGGAGGAGGAATAGAAAATGAAATTACAAAAAGAAATGATTTTATTGAATCAGACAGATAAGACGCCTGAAGATGTCATTAAAAAAAGTGGCCAGCTCTTGGTTGATGCTGGTTGTGTCGATTCTGCTTATGTAGATGCGATGATTGAGCGTGAAAACAAAGTATCTACCTACATGGGAAACTTTATCGCCATTCCCCATGGGACAGATGAAGCCAAAGAATATGTGAAAAAAAGTGGAATTTCTATTGTTCAGGTACCTGAAGGGATAGATTTTTCTACTGCAGATGATGATGAAGAAAAGCTAGCGACAGTTATTTTCGGCATTGCTGGCGTAAACAATGAACATTTAGACATTTTGCAACAGATTGCTGTCTTTTGTTCAGATGTACAAAATGTTGTTAAATTAGCAGATGCAAATTCTGAAGATGAAGTGATTGCATTACTTGAGGAGGTAGCAGAATGAAAGCCACACACTTTGGCGCAGGAAATATCGGACGCGGATTTATTGGCGAAATTTTACATGAAAATGATTTTTCCATCGATTTTGTCGACATTAACGAAACGATTATCAATGCTTTAAAAGAAAGAAAAAGTTATGAAATTGAATTAGCAGCAGAAGAGAAAAAACATATTACGGTCGATCAAGTGACCGGACTTAATAATCAAAAGGATCCTGAAGCAGTGATCGATTCAGTAGCAACAAGTGATATTATTACTACAGCGATTGGTCCTAAGATTTTACCTATGATTGCGGAGTTGATCGCAAAAGGAATCCAAAAGCGTCGGCAAGCAGGAAAGCAAACGCCTATTGATGTGATTGCCTGTGAAAATATGATTGGAGCTAGTCAGTTTTTACTGGATAAAGTTCAACCCTTTTTATCTGCAGAAGATCTCGATTATGTCGATAGCTATGTAGGTTTTCCTAATGCAGCCGTGGACCGAATTGTACCTATTCAACAACATGAAGATCCTTTATTCGTTTCTGTTGAACCTTTTAGTGAATGGTTAGTGGATGATACGCAAAGTAAGGCAAAACAGATTCGTTTGAATAATGTAGGTTATGTGTCTGATTTAGCGCCTTATATCGAACGCAAGCTATTTTCAGTAAATACTGGTCATGCCACAACTGCCTATACAGGTGCTTTTTATGGCTATACTACGATTGGCGAAGCTGTTGCAGATAGGAAAGTGTTGGATCAATTAAAGGCTGTTTTACAAGAAACTGGCGATTTATTGATCGCTAAGTGGCAGTTTGAGCGTCCGCAACATGAACAATATGTCCAAAAAATTATTGAACGTTTTAAAAATCCTTATATTTCAGATGACATTACGCGAGTAGCGCGTACCCCTATTCGAAAGCTGGGTTATGACGAACGTTTTATTCGTCCCATCCGCGAAGCCAAAGATTATGGTCTTTCCTATGAAGCATTAGTTGATGTTGTGGCGATGATTTTACAATACGATGATCCTGGGGATGAAGAAAGCGTACGCTTACAAGAAATGTTAAAAGAAAAAACAACAACTGAAGTGATCCAAGAAGTAACAAACTTAAGTGAACCGACACTTGTGGCTCAAATCGTTGAAAAAATAGGAAATAGCTAATGTGAAATGGTTAACGTACAATCTTGTTTTTTATAAAAGACCGTGCTAAAATTGGTTTATACCAAAAATACGTGCGAAGGAGATTATTTTATGGATGTTATTCGCGTGAAAAATGCCGATGAGGGCGGCAAAAAAGCATTTGAAATTATTAAAGATGGCGTTGCAAAGGGCGCTGATACTTTTGGCTTAGCAACAGGTAGCACACCAGAAACAATGTATAGTTACATGATTGCAAGTGACATGGATTTTTCTGATAAAGTGTCTGTGAACTTAGATGAATATGTAGGTTTGGATGGAAGTAACGAGCAGAGCTATCGCTATTTTATGGACCAACATTTGTTTAACCATAAACCGTTCAAAAAAACTTATGTTCCAAACGGTAAAGCACAAGATTTAGATGCAGAATGCAAACGTTATGACGATATCATCGCCGCTAACCCAATCGACATCCAAGTATTAGGGATTGGTCAAAATGGTCATATTGGCTTTAATGAACCGGGAACTTCCTTTGAAGCAACGACACATGTGGTTGAGCTTACTGAATCAACAGTTAACGCTAATAAACGTTATTTTGACAAAGTAGAAGATGTGCCAACCCGAGCATTGACTATGGGTATCCAATCCATTATGAAAAGTAAAAAAATCATTTTAATGGCTTTTGGTGAAGCTAAAGCTGATGCGGTTAAAGGCATGATCGATGGAAAAGTGACAGAAGACTTACCAGCCAGCGTCTTACAAAAACACGACGATGTAGTCGTAATCATCGATGAAGATGCCGCAAGCAAATTATAATAATAAATAATAAAAACGCGCAGAATAAGCTCTGCGCGTTTTTTGTTGAGCAGAGAAATAGGAAGAAGAGCGAGCTAAGCTAGTAGGTTGGTCCTACTTATGCCTTACTTTAGGCCAAGAGACTGAGGAATGGACTCTTCTAGGTTAAACTTCGGGCCAGTTGCTCTGCTAATGGCCCTTACTTTGCTTGACCTAGGGACAAATGCCAAATAGTTGGCCCTTTCTCTGCTTGTACTTGGGACCAACAGCTAAAGTTTTGGCCCCTACTTTATAACCCAACTTTACTAAACTTGGGTCATAAAATTCTATTTGCTAACCTTTCTTTGCTATACTTGGGTCAGGAAATTTTTGCTGACCTTTCTTTGCCATACTTGGGTCAGGAAATCCTTGCTGACCCTTCTTCACTATACTTGGGTTAGGAAACACCGCTTGTTAATCTTTTTTAATTTTGACAGTTGTAAACTCTTTGAGCTTTCAACCGTCATTGTTTTTTTATCGCTTGATATCTGTTACAATATAGTGTGTATACTGTTATAACTTTTTAAAACAAGAGTAGCTAATAAATTATAAAGTGAGGGAATTTAAATGAAAATCACATATCATGGACATGCTGTTGTTTCTGTAGTATTGGATGATGGTACTCGTTTGTTATTTGACCCGTTTATTTCACAAAATTCTTTAGCTGATATCTCTGCTGAAGATGTTGAAACGGATTATATTTTGATTACTCACGGACATGATGATCACATAGGTGATATGGGTTCAATCGCTAAGAAAAATAATGCAACAGTTATAGGTCTTCCTGAGGTTTGTGCTTATGCTGCAAGTAAAGGGATTGAAAATACCCATGGCATGAATATCGGTGGTGGCTATGATTTTCCTTTTGGACGTGTGAAATTTACCCATGCGCAACATAGTTCTGGTTATCAAGAAGATGGGCAAATGATCTATATGGGTGAACCTGCCGGCATTTTATTACAAGCAGATGGTAAAACGATCTATCATGCTGGAGATACTGCAGATTATAGTGATTTATCTTTATTAGGTGAACAATATGATATTGACCTTGCCTTTTTACCAATCGGTGATAACTTTACAATGGGGCCTGAGGATGCGCTTCGTGCGGCTAATCGGTTGAAAGCCAAGACGGTTGTACCTATTCATTACAACACTTTCCCACAAATCAAACAAGATCCGCAAAAATTTGTAGAACAACTAACGACTGTAGGAAAAGTGATGAATAGTGGAGAGACAATTGAGGTGTAGAAAATAATGGCGACAAAACATGATTTGATTTTGGCACATATTGAAAGTTTACAAGTAGGCGAAAAAATTTCTGTTCGAGGAATTGCTAAAAGTTTAGATGTTAGCGAAGGGACAGCCTATAGAGCAATTAAAGATGCTGAAAATATCGGACTGGTTTCTACCATCCAGCGTGTGGGAACCATTCGAATCGAGCGAAAGCTTAAAAAACATATTGAAAGATTAACCTTTGGAGAAGTTGTGCGTATTATTGAAGGTGACGTTCTAGGTGGCGCTAATGGCCTAGAAAAGGATTTAAACAAATTTGTGATTGGCGCAATGACTGAAGAGGCCATGCAACGCTACATCACACCTGGTTCTTTGATGATTGTCGGTAATCGTTTGAATGCGCAAAAATTGGCCCTTAAAGAAGGCGCGCCCGTATTGATTACCGGTGGTTTTGATACTTCACAAGAAATTCGGGAGTTAGCTGATCAATTGGCATTGCCGATTTTGCGGACAACTTATGATACCTTCACTGTGGCAAGTATGATAAATCGCGCCATGAGTGATCAACTTATTAAAAAAGATATTCTCTTGGTTGGCGATATTTATATGCCGCTTGAAAAAACCAGTTATTTAACGACTTCTGATACGATCAAAGACTATCGTGCGCTCTCTGATGCCAGCCAACACTCGCGCTATCCTGTGGTCAATAAAAACACGAGGGTAGTAGGCATTGTCACGGCTAAAGATGTATTAGGAAAAGCTGATACACAATTGATTGAGTGGGTAATGACCAGAGAACCGCGCAGGGTGAAAAAAGAAATGAGTGTAGCTTCTGTAAGTCATCAGATGATTTGGGATGGTTTGGAAGTCATGCCTGTTGTTGCGGATGACTTATCACTTCTAGGAATCGTCACTCGGCAAGATGTGATGAAAGCTATGCAACTGGTTCAACGTCAGCCGCAATTATCAGATACGATTTCTGATCAAATTACCGGTGAAATTCAGGCGGTTGAGCAAGATATTGAAGGAAATAAACTATCGACACCACAATTTTCCTTTGGTGTTACCCCGCAAATGGTAGACGAATTAGGAACCATTTCATTTGGTGTATTAAATGAGGTTATCGCGAACGTCACTAAGCGAGTGATGGATGTGAATAATCGGCGGAACGCTTGGATTGAACAGGTAAGTTTACATTATTTCCATTTAATTCAGTTAGAAAGTGAATTAAAAATAGAACCACAAATTTTAGAACTAGGTAGACGTTCAGCAAAATTGGATATTAATGTCTTTATCGAAAATTCATTAGTAGCCAAAGCGATCGTCGTTTGCCAAGTTATGGAACGTCCATAATTTAGAAAAGAGGAACAAGATGAGCGTACAAGAAGATATTTTAGCTGCAATCAAAGCTTTTGATACAATTATTATTCATCGGCATAAACGCCCTGACCCAGATGCTTTGGGCTCACAAGTTGGTTTGGCTGAACTGCTGCGAGCAAGTTTTCCTGGAAAAAAAGTTTACCAAGTTGGTGGACCTTCAGAAGGCTTAGAATATTTGGCCGACATGCAAACTATTGATGATGCTACTTACCAGAATGCTTTAGTTATTGTCACCGATACAGCGAATGCGCCCAGGATCAGTGACGATCGTTTTAATTTAGGCGCTAAGTTAATTAAAATTGATCATCACCCCAACGATGAACCCTATGGTGATTTAATGTGGGTGGAAGATAAAGCATCTAGCTGTAGTGAAATTATCGCAGATTTTTGGGAAATGTTTAAAGAAGAACTACATATGACAAAAGATGCTGCACGTTTGTTATATGCTGGGATTGTTGGAGATACTGGACGTTTTTTATATCCAGCATCTTCTTCTCATACTTTACGAATCGCAGCTGATTTGATTGATTTTGGCTTTGATTATGCTGGCTTAAATCGACAGATCGAACAAATTTCAAGCAATGTTGCACGACTGTCGGGTTATGTTTATCAGAACTTGCAGATGGATAAAACAGGTGCTGCGCGAGTAACCTTTAGTACAGAAATGTTAGATGAATTTGGTGTTTCTGATGCGCAAACTTCTGGCGTTGTTCCACTGCCGGGTGCTATCGAAGGCGTATTAGCATGGGCGATTTTTGTCCAACAAAAAGAAGGTTACTACCGTGTACGCATGCGTTCTAAGGGACCTGCGATCAATGAAATCGCCAAACGTTATCATGGAGGCGGTCATGCCCTGGCTAGTGGTGCTAACGTAGCTGATTTGGACCAAGCACAAAAGCTTTATGAAGAATTACAAAAAGCCTGCCTTGATTTTACTAAAAATCAATAAAGAAAAAAGTTTCTGTATTATGAAAAATAGTACAGAAACTTTTTATTTATAGTAACAAAAAGGATATAAAAATATTTCAGCCTGCCTCTTAACTGTCAGTTAACTGTGCATTGATCTTATTGATATCAAAAGAAGAAAATTCATCTTCACCTGCTGAATCTTCCAAAGGTGCGCCTTGACGGCCAGTAAGACAAATTGGCAGTTGCTCTGCTTTAACATTGCTTAATGTGCCTTTATCTTTTGGTAATTCGGTAAAAGGAATGTTGGCTTCAAACTTGATTTTATGCTCCCAGTCATCGCCAAAATCATAAACATAATGAATGGTTTTAAATTGCTCGAAGACTTCTCCAACAGTTATAGAAGAGGTATCTTCGGTAAAAAATTCACCAAAATCATCGAAGTCCATTCCTGCAGGTTCATAATACATTCTACCGATGATAAATTGATGTAGGTGGGCATCTTCCCACTCAAAGCAAGTTTGAATAACTTCATGCAAATCAGCTAAAGTATAGTCAAAAGGAACCAATACGCGCCGCCAAATAGGTGGCTTAAAGCCGATTAAGTCTATCCGTAATTGAATAGCATAAGGTGCAGCATTTTCTAACTTTTGACTGTTATCAAAAGGAAAATCAATAATATTGTCTTTTTGCTCCTTACTATTTTCTTCTTGGAAGATATTGCTTAAATTTTGGAAAAGGTCGTTTACTTCAGGGGGCAATGAATCCATCATTTCCTGATCAAGATTTTCCATGCGTGATCTTTTTTCCTGGGACCAAAATTGTTTGTCGTTCATACGCTTTATAAAAGTATGTTTGTTTTTCTGCATGAAAAGCAACAGTTCTTTATAATCATCTATTGCCAAATAGTTGTTTTCTTGCAAAAATTGATAAAAATCAAGTAGTACTTCATGAATAGCCAGCAATTCGTCAGGAAACACTACCATATTTTTCGGTAAGTCAGTAAGATAGTACTCTTTGAGTTGTTTTTTGTCAGAAAAATTTTGTACTTCTTCCATTCTGTCGGTCAGTTCAGCGACGATCTTTACTAGATCAGTAGGGTCGTCGATATCTTCGTTATAATCGTTAAGTTCAGTAATTTTCATTTGAAAAAAATTATCAATGATATCATCCATAGAATCCATTAACATACACATCCTTTCAATGTTTACTTCATTATAACAGACACCGTTTTCAAGTTGTTATATTTTACAAAATAAAAAAATTTCTTTATAGTAAAAGTAGAGTTAAACCCCTAAATTAATCAAGGAGGGATTTATATGGCTGAAGATAACAAAGAAAAAAGCAAAGAAGAAGTATACGCACAACGTCAAAGTGATTACAAAGAAGAAAAGGAAAAAGTATATAAGCAAGCGCAAAAAGAAGCCGCAAAAAACGATGTTGTTGATTCCGAGAAAATCGACAAAGAAAGAGTAGAAAAAACAGAAGAATAATAAAAAGCAGGAAGCAAAAACTTCCTGCTTTTTATTATAATCTTTTTTAAGGCAATTCTGTAAGAAAACGATCGTCTTTTTGGAAAGTTACTAGAAAGTTTACACCGAATTCTTTTAATAATCCTGCCATTTCAGGGAAAAGCGCCTTATAGTCGGCGGCTTGATGAGCATCGGAGCCTAAAGTGAAAAATGTTCCGCCTAAGCTTTTATACAAAGGGATAATATAACGATAGAGATTAGCATTTTGGTAATAACCAAAACTTTTTGCATTGATTTCTAGCGCCATTTCTTTTTGAATCACTTTTTTCAAAATAGCACTCAACTCTTTTTCAAAGTGTTCTTCTAACTCCTCTGCAGTAAAATCAAGCCGACGCAGACCGTATTCAAAGTGCGTTAAAATGTGCGCTCCTGAAAAAGTATCTAAAACTTGTAACATTTGGTCAAAGTACATCTTAGCAACTTTATATTTGTCTTTACTCAAAACGACATCATCCATATAGTCGAATTTCCCGTTTTGATGAATACTTAACAGCTTTAAGTCATAAGGGTGATCGTTAAGATAATCATTAATTTGTTCTTCTTGACCAGGAACAACGCCGATCTCAACACCCTTTAAAAAAGTGGTCGGATAATTAGCTTCTAATTCACTTAACTTTTGCGCTAATTTATCATAATCAGGAATATCATCTTGGAAGTTATCTCCTGGATTACGCAAGTCTAAATGGTCGGTGGCCACAAAATGAGCTGGTTTATTTAATAAATAATTTTCAAAAATCTCTTTGGAATCAAAAGATAAAAAAGTGTGCAGGTGCTGGTCGTAATACTTCACGTTATTTCCTCCTAATTAAGTTAAATCGTTCCTACTGAATTGTCATCCACACGGTAGTTTGCACCGTTGACAAAGCGGGCTTTTTCTGAACACAAGAAGGTGATCACATTAGCCACTTCTTCTGGATAGCCACGCCTGGAGCTAGTCATAAAGGGTCTTCTTTCTTTTAAGAAGGACTGAATCGCTTCGTCAAAAGAAATATTTAGTTCATCGGCTCTATTTTGCATCATTTTATCAGTCATTGGCGTATTAATAAAGGCAGGTGAGACTGCGTTTGAAGTAATGCCTTGTGGACCGAGAGTTTTTGCCAAACCTTTGGATAAAGCCAAGATCCCTGCTTTAGTTGCACAATAAGGAATTTCATCATCATAAGGTTGTAAAGCATCTTCAGAAGCTAAGAACAGGACGCGACCCCATTTTTTCTCTTGCAAATCACTCAGAAATTCTTTAGTTGTATTCACAGAGCCAAAAAGGTTAATATCAAAGACTTCATGCCAATCCTCCAATGAAATATCGGAAAAATCGCCTTGGGCACCGGTAATACCAGCGCAGTTAATAATAATATCTACCGACTTGTTCTGTGTTTTTAAATCTTGGTGCAATTTCGCAAGTTCCTCTGGGTTTCTGACGTCTCCTGTTACAGTTTTAATGAGTTGTTTATTGGCAAAATCATTTTCAGCAAAACTTGCAAAACTTTTATCAAATAAAATCGTCGTTACTTCTTCTTTATTTAAATTTTTTGCCGTAGCTAAACCTAGGCCAGAACCGCCGCCTGTAATTAGCGCTGTTTTTCCAGCTAAGTTTAAATCCATAATATATCCTTCCTTTCTATATTATGCGTGATTTAAAATATCATCCATTGTTCTTTGCACGCCACCTTCATAAATAGAACCAAATTTATTTACGTGGACCATCAAAAGAAATAAGCTATAAAATTTTAAGCGTTGCTGGTAACCCCTATCAAGAGGATAAACTTCTTGATAAGCTTGATAAAAACTATCGTTAAAAGCATTAAACACCAAACTTACGCCTAGGTCAAATTCACGATCGCCATACAAAGCGTCTGGATCAAATAAAGCAGGGCTACCATCTTGTAAAAACATATGGTTACCGCCCCATAGATCTCCGTGGAGTAAAGAAGGTTTGCTTTGATGTTGTGATAATTCTTCGTTCATGACTTGGCGAACCTTTTGATATTGTTGTTCTTCTTTTTTGTGCCATAAGTTTTTTTCTAATAGTTCATTGGCTAATACATCCATTCTTTTATCGACAAACAATTCACGCCAAGTATCACACCAGGTATTATCATAAGTTAAATCTGAGCCGGTCGAAGGCTGATTAAAGCCAAATTTACCATTAGGACTGTAATGTTGGTGCATGTTAGCGACTAAACGACCTAAATCACTTTGTTTCCCGCTTCCTTGATTTAAAAAGCTGATTAGAAGATAGGCATCGCCTTCGATTTGACCATTAGCAATCACACGCGGAGCTGTTACGCCTGCTTTTTCAAGTGCTTTAAGTCCGGCGATTTCTCCATTATAAAAATCAGCAGAGCGCTTAGGTTGTCTCAATAAGAAATAAGTCTCTTCATTGGTTTCTACTTGATAAGCATCATTTACGTCGCCGCCAGCAACAGGACGAAGCTTTTTGATGCCAGATACAGGAAGTTCTTCTGTCCATTGATTACTTAACATTTTATCCACCTCCATTTTTTATTATAACAAGGAGTGAGAAAAGAATGCGAATAAAAACATTATATATTTACTTTCAATTAAAAGCAGATATGGTATGATTTTTGTAGGAGGCGATAGGATGAAGGAAATTTATGAATTAACTGATGGCTTTAGTATTCCTAAGATAGGTTTTGGCACCTACAAATTAAACGGCGCACACGGTACGCGAATCATTGAACAGGCCTTGCAAGTAGGGTATCGTTTGCTTGATACGGCTTTTAATTATGAAAACGAAGGCGCTGTAGGGCGTGCGATTAAAAATAGTAGTGTTCCTCGTGATCAGATAACGGTGGCCTCAAAACTGCCAGGACGCTATCATTCTTATCAAGACGCATTAACAACTATTGAAGAATCTGTTTCTCGCCTAAATCTAGACTATATTGATTTGTATTTGATTCACTGGCCTAATCCTAAAGAAGATAAATATGTAGAAGCTTGGCAAGCTTTAGCCGATGCGCAAAAAACGGGATTAGTTCGTTCCATTGGTGTTAGCAACTTTTTACCTGAACATATTGAGCGTTTAGAAGAAGAAACCGGCATTTTACCTGTGATCAATCAAGTAGAACTACATCCAGAATTCAACCAACAAGCACAACGTGAATTTGATGCTTCTAAGGGAATTGTTACGCAAGCTTGGAGTCCTTTAGGCCGTGCTTCTAAAATTTTGCAAAATGAAACGATTCAAAAAATTGCAGACAAATATGATAAAAGCATTGCACAAATTATTTTACGTTGGGAAGTACAATTAAACGTTTTGCCTATTCCAAAAGCTTCACATTACTTGCGACAAGTCAATAATTTTGCTATATTTGATTTCGAGTTAAGTAGAAAAGATATGGAAATAATCAACGGGTTAACAAAAGAAAACGGCCGTACAAACGACCAAGATCCAGCTGAATACGAAGAGTTTTAAGTAAGCAAAAAAAGAAAGAGCGCTCCTCTTTCTTTTTTTTGCTGAGAATAGTGGAAACTCAAGTATATTTACATAGAAATAGTTCGTGATTATTCATCATCATTTTCTTAAATAATAAAAAAGTAAAGGAGTATTCACTTGGCGGAAAATCCATTAAAAAAAGAAATTTCCTTTTCCGGTGCGTTATCGACAGTTATGGGCACTGTGATCGGCGCAGGCGTCTTCTTTAAAGCGGCCGCAGTCGTATCTCATACACAGTCTGCTGGCTTAACATTATTTGCTTGGCTATTTGCCGGTTTTTTGACCATTTGCGGTGGTCTCACTGTAGCTGAACTAGCAACGGCTATTCCTAAAACAGGCGGTCCGATTCGCTATATTGAAGCCACCTACGGGAAAATGCCTTCCTTTTTATTAGGTTGGGCGCAAACCATTATTTATTTTCCCGCAAACATCGCCGCTTTGAGTATTATCTTTGCGACGCAATTTATTCATCTTTTTCAATTAAGTGATCATATTTTAGTACCTTTGGCGATGATTACAGCAATTAGTGTAGCGGGAATCAATTTATTAGGAACTAAAATCGCTGCAAATGTGCAGTCTGCTGCACTTTTTATCAAACTTTTACCGATTTTAGTGATTGTAGTGGCAGGAATTATTCAGCCTGGCCAGGTTGAAGTCGGTGTAGCTGATTTAAGTATTGGCGGCGATAATTCTTGGGCTTCAGGTTTTAGCGCAGCTTTATTAGCAACACTGTTTGCCTATGATGGCTGGTTAAATGTAGGCAATATCGCGGGTGAAATGAAACAGCCAGAAAAAGATTTGCCTAAGGCTATTATCTTAGGACTTGGTTCAGTCACTGTTGTTTATTGGATCATTAACTTTGTTTATTTAAAAACTTTACCTGCCGAACAAATTGCGGGTAATCTCAATGCTTCTTCTGAGGTAGCCAATCAACTATTTGGCAATATGGGCGGTAAAATTGTCACAATCGGTATCTTGATTTCAGTCTATGGTGCCTTGAATGGTTACACAATGACTGGAATCCGCGTGCCTTTTGCGCTATCTTTAAATGATGAATTTCCTTTTAGTAAATACCTGAAAAAAGTTTCTAAAAAGACAAAGGTTCCTTTTGTAGCAGCGCTTGTGCAATTAGTCATTGCTTGTATTATGATGACTTTAGGCACCTTTGATTTATTGACGGATATGCTGATTTTTGTCATGTGGTCCTTTAGCATGTTGCTCTTTCTGGCAGTCTTTATTTTACGCAAAAGAGCGCCAGAAATGCCGCGTCCTTATAAAGTGCCGCTGTATCCTGTTGTGCCATTGATTGCCATGTTAGGTGGTGGCTTTATTTTAATAATGACCTTGATTACAACACCTGGCCTAGCGCTGACTGGTATCGGCGTGACAGCTATCGGTGTCCCTGTTTATTATTATATGAAAAAAAGCAGGTAAACGGTTAAAAGAAAGGGAGCTTGATTTTATGTCAAAAGAGATGCCACTGACGATCAGTTCTTTAACACTAGGTTCTGACTGTCCCTTTGAAAAAAGAGTTAGTGTTGCAGCTAATGCGGGATTTGAAGGAGTAGGTCTCACTGCAGAAGCCTATGTTGACGCGCTAGCAGAAGGTTATAGCGATGAAGAACTTTTGCAAATACTGGAAAAATATCAAATGAAAGTTACAGAGATCGAATGCGTGCAAGCTTGGGCAGCGGAAAAACGTTCTTATGAAGAAAAGTTTAAAGAACAGATTTGTTTTCATATGTGCTATTTATTTGGCGTCAAACAAGTCAATGTGGCATTAATGGAAAGTTATTCATTTGACTATATTGCAGAAAAACTAGCGCAATTGTGCCAAAGAGCAGGAGATCTTCTGGTTGCCATAGAGCCGATGCCTTATAGCGGTATAGTTGATTTTGCTACAGCTAAAGCGCTCATTAAAAAATCGCAAGCAGCCAACGCTCGTATTATTTTAGACGCTTGGCATTGGTTCCGCGCAGATCAAACGTTTAATCAGTTAACAGCAGAAGATGCCCAACTGATTCATTCTATTCAGTTAAATGATGCCTACAAACGCCCGTATGCCCCGACGATTTTGCGCCAAGAAGCGATGCACGATCGCCTAGCACCTGGAGATGGCGCAATTGATCTAGCGACTTTTATTGCTATGGTAAAAGATGCCGACGTAAATCCTGCAATAATCGGCATCGAGGTCGTAAGCGATCAGTTATTAAATCAGGGTGTTGAAGCAACTGCTAACTATCTTTATGAAAAGACAGCCCAAGTGTTAAGAAAAAATTGGCCAGCAGCACTTTAAGAAGATGCTCTCAGGATTAATTTCTGAGAGTTTTTTAGTAGTGTTAAGGATTTTGATATACTTATTTTAAAAGGATTAGTGAATAATTCTACAAGTTAAGGTATAATCAAAGTAATTGAGAATCATTTTTAGTTAGGAGTTAGGTGGATGGAAATCGATTTTTCTAAAAATTTGGCTACTTTGGTCAAAGAATACCCAGTAACCAAGGAAATCATGATTGAATTAGGTTTTTCAGATATAAATAAGCCGGGCATGCTACAAACAGCGGGACGTTATATGACCATCCCTAAAGGTGCCAAAATGAAAAAAATTCCATTAGAAAAAGTGGTTAAGGCATTTGAAGCACGTGGTTTTGAAGTAAAAGGAGTAGAATAAAATGGCGCGAACCAAAGAAGAGCGAAAAAAGCGTATCGTAGAAATTCTTTCGATGCTACATGAAGATGGAACATTTGAAAAAGCCAAACGTTTATTTAACGAAGAATTTGATGGTGTGGATGTAACAGAAATCACTTCAGCTGAAAATTCCTTGATTCAAGGTGGATTGAAAGCAGAAGAAATCCAAAAATTATGCAATATTCATGCTTCAGTTTTTAAAGGTTCAATCAATGATATTCATAAATCTGATGAAGCTTATGGTCAGCCTGGTCATCCAATTCATACATTAAAATTAGAAAACCAAGTCTTACAATCATTGATTACCGATGAAATTGACGATTTGATGGGAAAAATCAAAAAGGGAGATTGGCAGAAAAAAGATCGGTTAGTTGCCGCAGTCCAAGACCTGAAACAAATTGATAAACATTATGCCCGTAAAGAAACCTTGATATTTTCTTATATGGAAAAATATGGTATCACAGCGCCACCTCAAGTAATGTGGGGTGTTGATGATGAGATAAGAGAACAAATTAGAAACCTGTTTGCTTATGTAGAAAATCCTAGAGCAGCGTTTAATCCTCTTTCTGAAAAATGGGAAGCTGTAAAGCATGAAATCGAAGAGATGATTTTTAAAGAAGAAGAGATTATGACTCCTATGACACTAGATGTTTTTAGTTTAAAAGACTGGGAAAATATCGCAGAAGATAGCTATGATATTGGTTTTGCCTATATTTCTGAACCACCTGTATGGGGAGCCGGTCCTAATGATTACGCTAAAGAAAAAGAGCGCGAAGCTCAACGACAAGCAGCTATTCAACAAGCCAAAGCAACTACCGAAGAAATTGCAGAAGGTCTAAATGAATCAGAAACATTGGAAGAAGAAATGTATGGTTGGCAAAACGTTGATTCTGAGAATACCGTTGTACTGCCTACTGGAATTTTACAGCTAGATCAGTTACTCGCTATTTTTGAAGTGCTCCCAGTGGATTTGACTTTTGTTGATCATAATGATCGTGTCCGTTTTTTCTCAGAAGGAAAACACCGCATTTTTCCGCGAACAAAATCGATCATCGGACGAGAAGTTGTCAATTGTCATCCACCTAAAAGTATGCACATAGTCGAAAAAATATTAGAAGATTTTCACTCTGGTGGCAATGATACGGCGGATTTTTGGATCGATATCAATGAGCGTAAAATCTATATTCGCTATTTTGCCTTAAAAAATCATGAAGAGCAGTATCTAGGCTGTTTAGAAGTTACCCAAGATATCACAGACATTCAAAAAATTAGTGGGCAAAATCGATTGCTGGAAGGTTATACTACAGATTAAAAAAGAGGACATGTATGAATTGATTATCGATGATTCATACATGTCTTTTTTGCGTAGTGGTCTGAACAACTAAGCCTGTGAGATACTTGCACAAAATAACAGGAGGACTTATATCATGTAGCCCATCACGCCCGTTACCGCAAATTAGTCAGAGGTGTTTTTATTTTTCCCGTTATAGCTATTTTAGGATTTTTGGATCTTATTCCTAATGCAAGAATGGTAGCATGGGGTTCACTGGCTATATTTGTTGTGAGTCTAATTGTTCTTTATGTTTCTTTTGGTGGAGGAGATAGGAAGTAGAAATAGCAAACTGTCGAAAGAAGTTATTTTAGAGCTAAAATTTTTCCTTAAAATTAGGGAGTGTTTCTAGTGATTCTTTCCCTATCTTTAGCATAACGGGGATTGTTATTGAAAAACACTCTCTGATATTACGAACATAGGGAACGAATTAGTCTTTTACTCCTCATTTTCGTGTTGATTAATATTCATTACTTGTTTTAATGTTTTTTAATCTGTTTCTCCGAAAAATCTGTTATAAAATTTTGGCTATAAAATTTTGTAAGCGAATTCTTAATAAAATAAGAAAAACAGGGATTTTTTGTTGCATAAAATAAAAGAAGATTTTATAATGGACTTAAAGATAAAATTAGGTACACCTAAAAATATACGATTTGGAGGAAGACGATGATTGCATTTGACAAGATATCTGCTAGTTATGACGGTGTTCATCAAGCAGTAGAAGATGTGACTTTTACCATTGATCAACCAGCAATTATAGGGATTATTGGTCCTAACGGCGCTGGTAAGTCAACCTTTATCAAAGCTGCCCTGCAATTGATTGAAGGCACTGGCACAACAACAGTAGATGGACAGCCACTTCAAAAAAGACAAAAAGAAGTTGCTTATGTAGAACAAAAAAGTGATATCGATTATACATTTCCGATTACGGTTCGTGAATGTGTTTCCCTAGGTTTATATCCGGACAAACGCTTCTTTGAACGGATAACAAAGGAAGATTGGAAAAAAGTTGATCATGCTTTGAGTTTAGTGAAGATGGAAGACTTTAAGAATCGACAAATTAGCGAATTATCTGGTGGACAATTTCAGAGAATCTTGATTGCTCGTACTTTTGTTCAAGACGCGACTTTTATTTTCTTAGATGAACCATTTGTAGGAATTGATGCAAACAGTGAACAAATTATAATGGAGCTTTTGAATGATTTTAAAACAAGAGGAAAAGAAATTTTTATTGTTCATCATGATTTGAGTAAAGTTGAAAGATATTTTGATGAATTAGTTATTTTAAATAAAACTTTGATTGCTCAAGGGCCGACAAAAGAAGTTTTTACGGAAAAGAACTTGAAACAAGCCTTTGGCGATACGATATTTGTCGGAGGAGGTCAGTCAAATGATTAGTAATTTTATTGAAGGATTGATGGATTACCATTTCTTACAAAATGCTTTAGTGACCTCAGTTGCCATTGGTATTGTAGCCGGTGTGATCGGTTGTTTCATTATTTTAAGAGGTATGTCTTTAATGGGAGACGCGATTTCTCACGCGGTTTTACCCGGTGTGGCTTTGTCTTTTATTTTAGGCGTTCATTATTTTATAGGAGCAGTCATATTCGGGGTTTTGGCTTCGATACTGATTACCTATATTTCGCAAAATAGTACCATTAAAAGTGACACAGCTATTGGGATTACATTTAGTTCGTTTCTGGCCTTAGGTGTTATTTTAATTGGTGTAGCAAACAGTTCAACGGATTTGTTCCATATTTTATTTGGTAATGTACTAGCAGTGCAAGATGGGGATAAATGGTTAACGATTGGTATTGCAGTATTTGTTATTGCTTTAGTTATTATCTTTTACCGTTCTCTTTTAATCACATCTTTTGATTCCAACATGGCTAAGGCCTTTGGTATGCACGTACAATTTTATCATTACTTATTGATGATCCTATTGACACTTGTTTCTGTGACAGCTATGCAAAGTGTCGGAACGATTTTGATTGTTGCTCTTCTAGTAACACCAGCAGCTACTGCTTATCTTTATACTAAACGACTAAAAACTATGATTGTAATATCTGCAATTTTAGGCGGCATTTCTTCATTCCTAGGACTTTTTATCGGTTATAGTTTTAATATTGCAGCTGGTTCTAGTATCGTATTAACAGCAGCTTTTATGTTTGTTATTGGCTTCTTCCTATCGCCAAAACAACGTCTGCAACATGGCAAAAGAGCTTACTTTATTGTTGCACTGATCGCGGCATTATTTGCTGGTGGTATCGGTTTTTATACTTATCAACAATCTTCAAGTGCTAGTCAAGATGATGATAAATTAGATGTCGTTGCAACGAATTCGATCATCAGCGATATGACAAAACAAATTGCAGGAGATCGAATTGATTTACACAGTATCGTTCCTTATGGAAGAGACCCTCATGATTATGAGCCGCTTCCAGAAGATATTGAAGAATCGACTGAAGCCGACGTTATTTTTTATAATGGTTTAAACTTAGAAACAGGCGGTAACGCTTGGTTTAATAACTTGATGGAAAATGCGGATAAAGAAGAAGGCGAAGATTATTTTGCAGTAAGTGATGGCGTTGAGCCGCTTTATCTAGAAGAAGGTAAAGATGAAGGCCAACAAGACCCTCACGCTTGGATGAGTCTAGAAAATGGGATGACTTATGCTGAAAATATTGAAAAACACCTTAGTGAAAAAGACCCGCAAAATGCAGATTACTATGAAGAAAACTTGGATGACTATCTAGACGAATTAGATGACTTGGACCAAGAAGCCAAGAATAAATTTGATGATATCCCTGATGATGAAAAATTATTGGTAACAAGTGAAGGGGCATTTAAATATTTCTCTGACGCTTATGATGTGCCTGCTACTTATATTTGGGAAATCAATACTGAAGAAGAAGGTACACCAGAACAAACAAAAAGCGTAGTTGACCAACTTGATGATACCAATGTCAAATCTCTATTTGTTGAAACGAGTGTGAACAAGAGCCCAATGCAAAGTGTTTCGCAGGATTCGGGAATTCCAATTTATTCTGAAATCTTTACCGATTCAATCGCTGAACCCGGTGAAGAAGGAGATAGTTATTACTCGATGATGAAATGGAATATCGATAAGATCCATGAAGGATTGACACAAGATTAATATATAACAAAGCACCGCTGTAATAGTAAGTTGAGCTATTACAGCGGTGTGTTTTGTTTAGAAGTGGCGTTTTATTATTGTTGTGCTATTTTTTTACTTCTGATATTAAAAACTAAAATAATTGCTCCAAAAACCAAACTTACAGTAGACCATATATTTAAATCTGCATATGAACCTGCCAAAATCAACCCTAATAAACCACCGATAACAAACATAATGACAGGCGCATTTCCTCGGTGACTTCTTTGTACGATTGAAACAATGCCGGCGACAAGCATTAAAATCCCCAGTATCAAACCGCCTGAACCTCCAGCTTCGCCGTTTTCAGATAAAGTATTTCCTAAACCAGCAATCATTGATTGAAAACCAATAATTACAGACAGTACAATACTAAATATTCCTATCACTAATTTCCCAGTTTTCATTTTTAAGAAAAACCTCCTTACAAAAAATTTAATGCAAAAATAGCTTGTTCTGCTATACTTACAATAAAAACGCCTTATTTCATCATAACACAATAAAAAAACAGTTCAATTTTAATTTTTACACTTTTGAACTTAAATCACCAACTAAAGTTAGGTCCAAAATCTTGACTTTTGGTCCTAAGTGCAACGAAGTAGGGGACAACTATTTGGCATTTGTCCCAAGATCAGGCAGAGTGAGGGCCATAGTTTCGAGTTTTGTCCCAAAGACAGGCTAGGTAAGGGCCATGGATAGAGTAACTGTCCCAAAGTTTGGCAAAGAAGGGGCCATTCCTCTGGCTTTTGGACTAAAGTAACTTCGATTTTCTGACCCAAGTACAGCCAAGAAGGGTTAGCAAACAAGATTTTCTGACCTAAGTCAAGCAAAGAAAGGTCAGCAACTCCAGTTTCCTGACCTAAGTATAATAAAGGAAGGTTAGCAAAAGAGATTTCCATACCCAAGTCCAGTCAAGGAGGGTCAGTAAATAAGAGCTCCGAACACAAAAATAACTCTCATGAAAGCACAACTTGCTGCCATGGGAGTTATTCTTCTTGTTCTACTTCGGCTGGTTTTTTAGCTAAATGATAATAAATAAGTTCGGGTGGCACTCCAAATCGTAGAGGCAAAAGTGAGGTGCCAATTCCATTACTAATAGAAAGTAATGTTTTTTTACCTAACAAATACAAACCGTGAGTAAAAGTGATAGAACCTTTGATTTTATAAAAAAGGAACGGAAGGCGAACTTGGCCGCCGTGGCTGTGGCCTGCTAGGATTAAATCGAAATTTTGAATGTTTTCAGTATCTAATACACCGTCAGGTTCATGAACTAAAAGAAGATGCCATTGAGCTAAGGTGCGTTCAAAACTGAACTTTGGATTTCCGCTTAAGCAATCATCCATTCCAGCGATATTAATGGAAACTTCATCATTTGAACCAAAAATCTCTTCATTTTCTAAAACGGTAAAACCGCCTTCGCTTAAGACTGTTTTGACAAAATAATAGCCTTCACTTCGATAATCGTGATTTCCTAAAACAGCAATTTTACCCATAGGAGCAGTCATTCTATTTAGCTTCTCAATCAAACGCTGCGTTTCTTTATGGGGCCATTTTTCATAGTTATCAATCAAATCGCCGGTAAAGACAATTAAATCCGGGGCAATGTCCATAATAGAACGAATAACACGATTAATACGTTGAGGTTTAAAATAGCGGGAAAAGTGGAAATCACTTAAATGACAGATAACGATGTTAGAATCATGTTCATAAAGATCGAAGGCATTGGAAATATCTAATACTTTTTTTTTATTTTTTTTAATAAAATAATGTTTTTCTTTTAAACGACGCGGCTCAATGAAGACCATATAAAAGATCAGGCAAAAAAAGAGGAATAAAATTCCCAAAATAATGTACATGTACATATGTAATAGGTCTCCTTTGCCATTTTTTTAATACAACTATATATAGAATAATAGTGGAAATAAGAGAAAAATGCAATCGAACAAAGCAGAAAACTTACATAATGTTTGTGCTTAATTTAAAAAAGCCCTTAGTTCTAAAATCGAGAAAAATATGCTAGGATATATAAGGAATTCAAACAGATTTTCAAATAAAAGGAGGAAATCTTTGTGATTTTTGATACACATACACATTTGAACGCTGAACAATTTGAAGGAATAGAGGCGGAAACGGTCGAACATGCTAAAGAATTAGGTGTGAGCGAAATGGCTGTTGTCGGTTTTGATTATCCAACAATTGAAAAAACAAAAAAATTAAGCCAAGAATATGATAATATTTACAGTATTGTAGGCTGGCATCCAACTGAAGCTGGAAGTTATAATAAAGAAGTTGAAAGCTATTTACAAAAAGAATTAGATAAAGAAAAAGTCGTAGCTCTAGGTGAAATTGGGCTAGACTACCACTGGATGGAAGATCCTAAAGAAGTTCAGGAAAAAATATTTCGTCGCCAAATTGCGATTGCACGCGAAATGGGTCTACCATTTAGTGTACATAACCGAGAAGCTATGGAAGATACCTACCGAATTTTAAAAGATGAAAAAATCCAAGATATCGGCGGGATCATGCATAGTTTTAATGGGGATTATGAATGGGCGCAACGGTTTTTGGATCTGGGAATGCACTTGTCTTATAGCGGTGTGGTCACTTTCAAGAAGACGCTGGATGTACAAGAAGCGGCACAAAAAATGCCATTCGATCGGATGTTGGTAGAAACTGATGCGCCTTATTTAGCACCCGTTCCTTATCGAGGAAAACAAAACGAACCTGGTTATACTCGCTATGTGGTGGAAAAAATCGCAGAACTAAAAGGACTTAGCGTGGAAGATGTAGCTGCGCAAACTACGAAAAATGCTCACAAATTATTTGGTATTAAGCAATGACCCAAGAAAGAATTGAAGAAGTCATTGTTGTTGAAGGAAAAGATGATACCAGACGTATTCAAGAAGTGCTATC
>FLSG01003572.1_pt1 | contig 56502 bp, 50 predicted proteins | sample 1550511 | NCBI WGS metagenome assembly FLSG01 (sample SAMEA4031768, study PRJEB14383) | metagenome | biome: human; feature: oral; material: saliva | place: Philippines | collected 2014
TTGTTGTGTTTGTTGTGTTTGTTGTGTTTCTTGGGATTGCTGTGTCTGTTGTGTTTCTTCAGTTGATTCTTCTGTTTGCTTATCTTTTTGTTCTTTCGTTTTCTCTTTTTTCTTGTCTTTTTCTTCTTGCTTTTGATCTGCTAAACGTTCATTGGCTTTATTCGAATGGTCTACAAAGGCAAAAATTGCGAAAATCAAACCGCCTATGAGTAATAGGACAATGACGCCGCTTATAATTTTTGCAAGACCACTCATTTTTTTCTTGTCTTTTTCATCAAAATCATTATTTTGATTATGTTTAGGCATATGCTCCCCTCACTTCAGCTTATATCAACTCATTATTTTATAATGGCTTTAATTTTATATCAGAACTATATTTTACACCATTTCTTTTATTAAACAACCATATTAACTTCATTTTAATACGGTTGTTACTTTGTTGGCATAACTATAGTAAACTATATATAATGTGCTTTATATTATGTGCTTTAATTTAATAGTAATCTAATTTGAACTGGTGATTCAACACTTTTATTAAATTATTTTACTATACCCTAATCATAACAGGATGTGACTAGATTATGAATAAACAAGACTTATTTAATAATATTAACCAAGACCACCAGTCGAAACCCAAAGGCTTACGTCATATGATGACCGAAAATGATTATGACGATTCTAAATTGCAAATAAGGGCACGTTACAAATTTTTCATATTAACTGTTTTCTTACTTTTTATTGCTTTTGGCATTATTAAACTATTTATTTTATAATATGAAGTGATTCACTTGTATGTGAATACTTCCAATAAGATGATTCATTATCCATCTGATTATTTAATTTTACAAGTATAAATTAAATAGGCCTACACGCTACGCGCATAGGCCTCTACTAAAGGGAGTCAAAATTTTACCTTCGCTAGTATATTATGGGGTATACTCGAAATAATTAAGAGATGATTAATTAATATCGAAGGTACCTTTATTATAACGACATATCATTTGATTTTAAATACATCTATCAGGAAGTAAATGACATATTCTTGAACAAAATTCGAATAAATTTTGTCTTTCAAATCTAAAAGATTGATCTACTTTTAATGTTAGCAATGCTTAACATTACAATTCTATGAGGTGATAAAATGAAACACTATCTAATAACAGGCGGTACAGGTCTAGTAGGCACTCAACTCGTTAACGCTATTAAACAAAGCGACTCACATATAACCATTTTAACAAGACAATCACTTTCAACATCACATCCTAAAATCACATATGTAAATTGGTCGGAACCGAATTGGGAAGATAAAATTCCAGATATTGATATTGTAATCAATTTAGCTGGTGCGAGTTTAAATAAACGATGGACTGCTTCGCACAAACAAAACATTATGTTAAGCCGCTTACAAGCTACTCAAGCATTGTTCGACCTCTTTAAAAACAGACAACAAAAACCATCTATATTCTTTAACGCGAGTGCGGTTGGTTATTATAGACCTGACTTAACACGTACTTACACTGAATTATATCAAACACTCCCATTTGATTTCTTATCAGAAGTCGTTTATCAATGGGAACGACTTGCATGTCAATTCGAAACATTAGGTACACGCGTGATTATTGGCAGATTTGGTATGGTTCTATCAAGTGAAGGGGGTGCTTTGCCACTAATGAAGTTACCCTATGACTTAAATGTAGGTGGAAAAATTGGGACAGGCAGACAATGGTATTCTTGGATTCACATAGAAGATTTAACAAGAGGTATATTATATACGATAAACAACGATAAAGCGTCTGGTGTATATAATTTTACATCACCTATGGCAGAGCATCAGAACATGTTCGGTTACACGTTAGCAAGAGAAGTACATCGACCACATTATACTTGGGTGCCGTCGTTAGCTCTTAGATTAGTCTTAGGAGAAATGTCTACGGTTATTCTCGATACTCAAAAAGTACTACCTAATAAATTACAAGCGATAGACTTTAAATTTAAATATCCAAACCTAAAACTTGCACTTGAAAACTTAGTCCAGTAGGAAGGTAAAAAGTAACTATGAAACATGATCGTTTTTCGCAAATTTTATTATTTATTGCAGGTCTATTACTCATATTGAATAGTGTCTTTGCATTGGAACAATCATTAATAATAATTATAATTTCAATTACTTTGTTCATTTTAGGTTTGTTAACACTGGTTATTGCTTTAATATTATTTTGTAAAAACAAACTGTGTCACCCGAAACAATGTTAGGAAGTGGGATAGAAAGAACACGTGTCGGAAATAATTTTTGTCACTTCCTCCTTGGTTAAGAAGATTAAGTAAAAAACATAAAAATTGAAATGCTTTTGATTCTATACTGTTACTGTCTAAATAATATTCAAAGCCGAGATATTGTTCATGCCCAATCTCTTCCAAAATTGATTATGTTTTAAAAAAGACGAGTCACGTATGGCTAATCCACTACTATTGTTAAACATACATAGGAAAGGATTAGCGCAACAATGTGACTCGTCTTTTTCACTCATTTATTTATAAAATAAATTATTATGATTCTGGTATCATTACTTGATCAATTAAGCCATATTCTTTAGCTTCTTCAGCTGATAAGAAATTATCACGGTCAGTATCTTTTTCAATTTGTTCAATTGATTGACCAGTACGTTCAGCTAAAATTTTATTTAATTTAGCACGTGTTTTTAAAATATGGTTAGCGGCAATTTCAATTTCAGTTGCTTGACCTTGGGCACCGCCTAGTGGTTGGTGAATCATTACTTCAGCATTCGGTAACGCGAAACGTTTACCTTTCGCGCCTGCGGAAAGTAAGAATGAACCCATTGACGCTGCCATACCAATACAAATCGTTTGTACATCTGGTTTAATGTGTTGGATTGTATCATAAATCGCAAATCCGGCAGTTACACTACCACCTGGAGAATTGATATAAAGATAAATATCTTTTTCAGCATCTTGCGCTTGTAAGAATAATAATTGTGATACGATAGAGTTAGCTACATTATCATCGATTTGTGAACCTAACATAATAATACGGTCTTTTAATAAACGTGAGTAAATGTCATAAGCACGTTCCCCACGGTTTGTAGTTTCAATTACTGTAGGTATTAAATTCATTAATATTGCCTCCTTATTTCTAACTGATAAATTTATTTTAACCTAAAAGTCAAATATGGTCAAAAAATAACGCTTGGATTTTCAACAAACCTAAAATATTATTGTTGACCATTCCTCATTTGATTTGTACACTAATATTATTGTTATTTATCCCCTCGTAGTGTAATGGATAACACATAAGATTCCGGTTCTTAGGATAGGGGTTCGATTCCCTTCGAGGGGACTTAAGTATAGGCTATTTAATATTACCGATATCACAATGGATTATAATACTGTGATACCGGTAATATTATGCTTTTCATTATCATACGTTTTAGCTGCGCATCTTCGTAAAATTCTTAACTTATTATACAAATAAACGATTCTTTTAACTCCACAGCCACTCCGATTGCTTAGCAGATAATATATTTTATAGCTTTAGAAAACTTGGAAATAGTGGATAGAATCATATTTTATGGTATGAATTATTTTAAATTACATCATTCTTTTTTATTTTGGTTTGGCCAATTTAATCAGCTTTCCTCACAATTTCTACTTTTATTGACATGATATTATTAACATTAATATATCTATCACTATCTTTTAAATAAAAATAATGATGTCTTTTAATTGCTGTTTCAAATCTTTTTAAAGCTAGTGCCGGGTCTATTTCCCATACATTCTCTACATATTCACAGAAGGCATTACCATCGTTAGCTTCGATTATAAATTTAAAAATATCATTCATCCATAGTCATCCTATATAATCATTATAAATATAATTATCCAACTAATTACGCCTTGATGCAATACAGACGCTCTTGTCAAATAGAAAAATCACTTTATGTTGCATTGCTGAACAAATGAATACAAAAATTTCACCTTTTTATTTCACGTTAATAAATGTACTACCTAAAACATCTCGCACATCGTGGATAACGAGAAAGGCGTTTTCGTCTTCTTCGTGTACGAGTTTTTTCACTCTCGTTACTTGAGACTGGGGTACAACTACATATAGCATGGTTGTATCTGTCTTAGCATAGCCACCTTTCCCGGTTAAGAGCGTTGATCCTCGACCAGTAAAGGTATTAATTTTATCACTGATTACTTCATTCTTACTAGAAATAATTGTCACGCCTTTTTTAGGGTTGAAACCTTCAATTATAAATGACGTTGCGCGCTCAGTGATGAACAGCATAATAATTGTAAATAACACGTGTTTCAATGGCAACACCATTAAAAATGATAAAACAACGATGGCATCTAATATAAAAATACCTTGTGATGTTTTCATTTCTGTGTATTTACTAATGATTTTAGCAATTACAGATGTGCCTCCAAGTGTACTACCTGTTGAGATAACTAAACCAGCACCAATACCGATGATGGCACCACCAAAGACCGAGTTAATAACAAAATTATCGATACCGAGATTAATATTTTCAGTTAAATGTAAAAAGAAAGACAATGCAGTATTTGAAACCACTGTATAAATAGCAACCATTTTACTTAAAAATTTCCAACCAATAAAAACGACAATAGTATTTATTATTAATGACGTCCACGCAGGGGATAAACCAAAGGCATACAGTAAGGAAAGTGATATACCTACCGTACCACCATCACCTAAATCTGATCCAAGTAGGAAGCAGTTTACACCTATCGCATTAATAAATGTCCCCAGCAAGCATAAGATAATATTTTTGTAGTGTTTTTTGATAAATGCTGACATTCATTCACCCCTAATCTCTTCGAAAATAAATTACTATTTAAATATAGTATGGATTATATTAAAAAGAGAGCGGAATAGAAATCTTTTATCCAAAAAAGATAACATTATCCCGCCCCTAGCACTATTAGCTAGAAAAACACACAAATTAAAACGCTTGCCTAAGAACTGCTCATTTTCTTATGCATCTTATATGAGATGGGCGCATGCATAAGTATCACTAACTCAATAAAATGGCAAAGTGGTACTTTATAGAACCAATCGTTTTTTAAGTTAAATATGCGTGTATCGTCATTCCAGATAATTACTACCAAAGTGTATATGAAGCTTACATATTAATCTACATGAAAGCTTTATTCACACAAAAACTAATTCAATTATTATAATATTAATGTGTTATATTTATCAATGATATTTTTGCAATTTCTAAAATTGATGTATTCCACTCATGGTAAATTCTGTCGTCACGCATAGTCAAAATGTTATAATTCTATCGTTTCACCACTACGTATTTTATCGGCAATTTCATTTAGTTTTCTTAAACGATGATTTACACCAGATTTTGAAATGGCACCTGACGACATCATTTCACCTAATTCTTTAAGCGAAATTTCTTGATGCTCTATTCTTAACTTAGCTATTTCACGTAGTCTATCAGGTAGGTTATCTAAACCGATTTCTTGATCTATTAATTGAATACTTTCTACTTGTTTCATTGCCGCACTAACTGTTTTATTTAGGTTAGCAGTCTCACAGTTGACCAACCTATTAACAGAATTTCTCATATCTCTAACAATGCGTACATCTTCAAATTTCAGTAAGGCTTGATAACCGCCAATGAGACTTAAGAAATCTGAAATTTTTTCAGCTTCTTTTAAATAAGCTATACTACCTTTTTTACGTTCTAAGTGTTTCGCGTTGAGTTCATATGCATTCATTAGATTCGTAATACCTTCTGAATGATCCTCATATAATGAAAATATTTCCAAATGATAAGAAGAAGTCTCGGGGTTATTAACGGAACCACCAGCCAAAAACGCCCCGCGCAGATAGCTTCTTTTCATTTCATCCTCGCGAATCATAGAAGCGTCGATTTCATGTGTAAAAACTCCATTTTTCAGGATACCTAGCTCATCTAATATTTCTTTAGCACGTGCTTTAATTCTACAAATATAAATATTATTCTTTTTTAATTTCATTTTCTTTCTTACAAGTAGCTCCACTTCAACATTAAACACTTTTTTTATTAACGAGTATATACGTCTTGCTGTTGTAGCATTTTCAGTTTGCACATTAATAACAAATTGTTGGTTGGAAAGACTGAGTGCACCATTCATACGTATGAGCGCACTGAGCTCTGCTTTTGCATTTGTTTCATCTACTTCGATTCTAGTGAGTTCATTTTTCATTTCCGATGCAAAGCTCATACTGCTTCAGTCCCTTCTTATCTAAGTTTAACGCTTAGGTTATCTTTTTATCGCTTAAATTCTATTGTATCCGTCTCTCTCATTGCAATCTCATAAATCATTTTAGACAAGACTTCGGTATTATGTCTAACATAGTTTTCTTGGGATACTTCTACTAAATTAGGATGTGTAAAAACTTTTATATTTTGTGCTTCAATATCACTCATATTACATTTAACTGGTTCAGCACCATCTTCTTTATATCGTTTTAGGACATCAGCAGTAAAATTCTGTGTACTACATATGGCATAATTAATACAATTACGCCCCATGTGATTATGTATTGCATTAACATGATCTACCGCAGTGTAACGGTTAGTCTCACCTGGTTGGGTCATGACGTTAGATACATATAATTGAGGTGCATTACATTTTAATAACGATTCGGCGATACCTTTTACGCATAAATTAGAAATCACGCTTGTATATAATGAACCAGGTCCTAGTACGATTAAATCTGCTTCTTCGATTGCTTCAACAGCTTCTTCCATAGGTTCTACATCTTCTGGTTCTAAGAATACACGCTTAATTTTCTTATTCATTTTAGGTATATTGGATTCGCCGTAAACCATTTCACCATCTTCCATCACAGCATTTAAACTTACACTCGAATTTGTAGATGGTATAACACGGCCTCTAATATTTAAAATTTTACTTAATTCTTTTACTGCATGTCCAAAATCGTCATTCATATTCGTTAGTGCAGCAATTAACAAATTGCCTAATGAATGTCCTTCAACTTGATTTTCTTTAAAACGATATTGGAACAATCTTTCAATTGTTGTTTCAGAGTCACTTAATGCTGAAATTACGTTTCGTATATCTCCTGGCGCAGGTATATCCATTTCACTTCTGATTTTCCCGGTACTACCACCATCATCAGCAACAGTGACAATAGCCGTAATATCAATTGGAAAATCTTTTAATCCACGTGCTAAAACAGATAAACCTGTACCACCACCAATAAGTACAAGTTTAATTCTCTTCATTTTTTTGCTTCACGCCACTTTCAATATGAGCATCTCGATGACGCACATATACATTATAGTCAAAATTTTCATTTAGTTCTGTGCTAATCCGTTTAGCTAAAGCTACAGAACGGTGTTGGCCACCAGTACAACCAATAGCAATCACAAGTTGTGATTTACCTTCTTTTTTATAACCTGGTATCATAAATTTCAATAAATCCATTAATTTTTCATAAAAAATATTTGTCGTTTTCCACTTCATAACATAATTATACACCGCTTCATCGTCACCTGTTAATGGTCTTAATTCATCCACATAATGCGGATTGGGTAAAAACCTTACGTCAAACAATAAGTCTGCATCCATTGGGATACCGTGTTTAAAGCCAAAACTCGTCACATTGATATTAAACGTTTGGTAGTTACTTTGATTAAAATAGTCTCCAATACGCTTTCGAAGCTCTTTGGGTTTCATTGATGACGTATCAATTGTGTAATTGGCTAGGCTTTGAATCTCAGTTAATAAATTACGTTCTTCCTCAATTGCTTCAAGCAACGATCGCTGTCCTTGTTCATTTAATGGATGTGCACGTCTTGTTTCTTTATAACGAGAAATTAATTTTTCATTGGATGCTTCTAAAAACATCATATCAACAATAATATCTGAATTGCTTTTTATTTGATCTATTTCTTTAATTAGGGATTTAAAAAGTTCCTTTCCTCTTAAATCAATGGCAATAGCTACCTTTTGCAACGAAGGATTTCCTTGCCCCATCAATTCTACAAATTTCGGTAATAATATCGGTGGCAAATTATCTACACAAAAATAACCAATATCTTCTAAACTTTGAATTACTACAGACTTACCCGCACCTGACAAACCAGTTACCACTAATAATTCACTTTTAGTTACTTCCTTTTCTTCTCGTTGCATTGCTTTACACCATCCAAAAATTATTTTTAAATATTCCAATTTGTCGTTTATTTGCTTTAAATCAAAAAGTTAACTTTTTATTATGGTCATTTATGACCACTATGCTATCATATTATATTTTACATGAAAAAGGACTTCGGTAGTAGTTTTATCACTTAGCAAACAAATTTTACTATTAATCGTTGATTTAATCACGAATTGATAACAAAAAATAATGTGAATTAAATAAGCTTATAGCATTTTATTATCATTTTTCTATGTAAAAAAGCTAGAACGCCTCAACTTACATGAATAATGTAAGTCAGGCATTCTAGCTATGTCAGTACCTATAGATAAAGTAATCTCTCATCACTCTAAAAGCGTGTGCTTTAAAGTTATGCTTCTATAGCGTCTTTAAGTTCTTCAATATATGAAATTGCACTTTGTGCAGCAATACTTCCATCGCCTGTTGCAGTTACGATTTGACGTAAGCCTTTCGCACGCACATCTCCTGCAGCATAAACACCAGGTATTTTAGTACTCATATCTTCATTTGTTACAATATAGCCTACTTCATTTGTAATACCTAAATTTTCAAACGGAGTTGTTAATGGTTTCATACCGATATATACGAATACCCCGTCAGCATCGAATGTTTGCTCAGCGCCATCTTTAGTTGATTCCAATGTTACTGAGCCTACTTTACCATCTTTTTCATTAATTGTTTTAAGTGTATGACTCCAAATAAAATCGATTTTATCATTTTTAAAAGCGCGATCTTGTAATATTTTTTGAGCACGTAATTCATCTCTACGGTGAACAATCGTTACACTGTCAGCGAATTTTGTAAGGAATGTACCTTCTTCAACTGCAGAGTCTCCGCCTCCGATAACAAATAATTTTTTGTTTTTGAAGAATGCACCATCACATACAGCACAATAACTCACGCCACGGCCACCTAGTTCTTGTTCACCAGGTACACCGATTTTTTTATATTCTGCACCAGTTGAAATAATTACTGCGCGCGCCGTAACTTCACTGTTACCAAGGTTAATAACTTTATATGAACCTTTATCTTCGATTGATTTGATATCGCCATATTGATATTTTGCGCCAAATTTTTTCGCATGTTCGAACATTTTAGTTGATAAATCAGGCCCAGTTATCATTTCAAAACCAGGAAAGTTCTCAACTTCTTCTGTATTTGCCATTTGTCCACCTGGCATACCGCGTTCGATCATTACTGTACTTAAATTTGCACGCGATGCATAAACGGCAGCAGTCATGCCAGCTGGCCCTGCACCTACAATTGCAACATCAAAATCCACTGTTTCAGCCATTTAAATTGCCTCCTATTTATTAATTCATTATATGCATTATATACGTTTTCTTGCATTTTATAAAATTATATGCTTATCAAATAATCAATCGTCTTATTCAAACGATATGTTGTTATGTCAAACCACTCAACGACTTGTTGTTTCGTAATTTTCATATCCATACTCCGATAATACATATACACGAAAGCAGCAACATAATCATCTACGTGCGTTAAATCTGCTTTTTCAGCAATAATTGCTTCTGCTTTATCAATCCATACAATAAATAATTCTGAGTTGTTTTTCAAATAATCGATATTATATAACATTAACATGCCTCTATGAATAAAATCTAACTTATTGAGTTGTAATCCTTGGATTAGATAAGTTAAATATAATTTCTCATAATCATTCATACCTTCTAGCACAGCCCATATGTCTTGCGTTAATAAAACTTCTCGACCTTTTAATTGATTTAATAAGAAAATGCCATATAACCTATGGTGGCTATCATCACTTAACAGTAACGGTAATACTTGGTGATTAAAATAATCTTTACTTTCCTCAATTACCCATGGGGCGTAACCTACATCAACTTCCGAAATTTCTTGTAATCTAGACCAAAAATATTTGCTATCTTCAATATGATTTAAATGGAAATGATTATGGCTTAGGGCATTATACATTTGGATTGAAAGAAACTTACCTTTTCTATATAGAGGTTGTAATAAATTTTGCGAAGCTTCATATTGCTTTAAATAACAAAGTACAATACCTAATTTAAAGGATTCGTCGTCATTCATCGGTATGACTTTACTTAAGATATTTAAATAGCGCTGATATTTTTCTTTATCATTTGTGTTATATAATAATAATGTATAATGACAAAGTGCATGTACATCTGTATTGTCTTCATTAAGCAGGCGTTCGAACATGACTTTGGCAGTATCATATTCGTTTAAATATAGGTAACACATTGCAAGCAGATTTCTGACAACACGATGATCTTGAATCTCTCCATTTTGGTTCAGAATAAAATTGCGTGCTTCAGGTAATCTACCTTGTGAAAATAAATATTGAAAAATGAGCTGAATAGCGAATAGTTGACACTCGGTCTCAATCTTTTCCTCAGAATTATAAGAGACCTCAAACATGTCTTCTAATTCTTCTCTATAGTCTTCATCTTCTGCTAAAATCACGTAATTCATCCCAAATAAAAACGCTTTGTTTACTTCGTTTAATGTGATGTTTAATTGACTAAGTTGATAATAACTATCGATTACAGATGTTTGTTTAGCAATCATTTCATAAAAAATATGTTCTGCTCTGTTATGATAACCAAGATGTGCTAAGCATTCTGAAAATTTCACTTTAATTTCAAAATCATCAAATTCTTGGGGTGACATTTCAAGCACTTTTTCATAATATTCTGCAGCCTTTTTATAATCTTGTTGTTGAAATTTTTGCTCAGCTAATTTTTTATAAAAAGGACTGTCTAGTTTCATTGATATAACTTTATTGTTTTTTTGCGCCATCCATGCTCACCTCCTGTATCACTAATTATTTAAATTGCATCGGATTGCCAAATGCTAATGTATCATTTGGAACGTCTTTAGACACCACCGTACCCGCTCCAACTTTTACATTATCTCCTATTTTAACGCCAGGTAATATTGTAACATTCGCACCAATTAACGTGTTATTTCCTATATAGACACGCCCTGTTCTAAATTCATCTACTAAAAATTCATGTGTCAAAATCGTCGTATTATACCCTATCACACAATTTTCACCAATTGTTATATATTCAGGGTGTAGTAAATCTGGCACCACTTTAAAAGCAAATGACGTATGACTACCTATATTCATATTTAATAGTTTATGGTAAATCCAATGTTTTAATTTAACATTTGGTAAATAGCGACAAACCTCTATAATGCATGTTTGTTTAAACATTTTAAAACCGTTTATATAACGATACATATACCATAGAGGATTTTTACCGTTTACCTTCGTCTTTTTTAAGTCACGCATTATATTCTATCACTTCACCTTTTGATTTGGCCATGTTAAAGGCCCCACATCTTTATATCTTGGTGCGTTATATTTCACTCTTCTTATAATCATAAGTATGACACCTGCAATAATAAGTACGATAGACATCACTTGCGCTACACGGATATCACTCGTAAGCATTAAACTATCTGTACGCATACCTTCTACGAAAAATCTGCCAATAGAATACCAAATAAGGTATAGTGCAAATGTATCACCTATACGTAAATGTTTTCTCAGCAAGATCAATACGACAAATCCTAAAATATCCCATACAGATTCATATAAAAAGGTTGGTTGATAATATTGGCCTTCTATATACATATTATTAATAATGAAATCTGGAATGTGAAGATTTTCTAAAACTGTTTTAGAAACTGGGCCACCATGGGCTTCATGATTCATAAAGTTACCCCATCTTCCGATACCCTGTCCTAAAATTAAACTCGGTGCGACTACATCACCAATCTGGAATGGGTTGATATTTTTTTGCTTACAGACGATGATGCCGGTAATAAAACCGCCGATAAGGCCGCCATGTATTGCAATACCCCCATACCAAATCATTGGTATTTCTATTAGGTTTTGTGCGTAGTATGGCCATTGAAAAATGACGAAATAAATTCTAGCCACGATAAAGCCAAATATGGCACTCCAGAAGATAATGTCTACTAAAGTATCTTTATCAAATCCTATGCGTTTAATGCTTTCTTGTGCAATAAAATAACCCATTAATATGCCAACAGCAATAATAATGCCATACCAATGTACCGATATAGGCCCTAGTTCAAATGCAATTGGGTCGATGTAATTCAGTACCATTATTCATTCTCCTTGTTATTACTACCGTTACGTAATATTTCAGCATTTAAGCGATCATTGAATTCTTCAGCGGTATTAATGCCCATAATATTAAGACGATAATTCATCGCCGCAACTTCTATGATGACTGCTACGTTACGCCCAGGTCTTACTGGAATTGTTTTTTTAGTAATTTCAGTATCTAAAATACGTAAAGTTTCTTCGTTTAACCCTACACGATCATATAGTTTATCTTTATGCCAATTTTCTAAATGAATATTTAGGCGTAAACGTTTTTCAGTTAAAATAGAACCCGCTCCAAATAATGTCATCACGTTAATAATACCTAAACCTCTAATTTCTAGTAAATGCTCAATGAGTTTAGGTGGTCGACCTATTAATTCATCCTTACTAATTTCTCTAATTTCTACATTATCATCTGCTACAAGTCGATGCCCGCGCTTTATTAATTCAAGCGCTGTTTCACTTTTCCCTATGCCTGAATCACCAGTAATGAGTACACCAACGCCGTATACGTCTACAAGTACACCATGTAGAGATGTTGTGCGTGCTAATTCATGTTCTAAAAATGTAGTTAAACGACTCATCAATTGGGTCGTTGCAACTGTTGATGTAATCAATGGTGTATCAAACTCTTTCGCTGATGCCACCAATTCTTCAGGCGGTTCTAAATCTCTTGTCACGATAATCGCTGGTGTTTCTGGGCGACATAATTTTCTCATTCTACCTTTGCGTTCTTCGTCTGGAAGTAAATTATAAAATGATAATTCTGTTGTTCCTAGTAATTGAATACGGTCAGAGGCATAATGCGAAAAATAACCCGCCATTTCTAATCCTGGTCTTGAAATATCTGTATTTTTTATTTGTTTATTTAAACCCGGTTCCCCTGCAATAAGTTCAAGGTCAAAGCGTTCAATTAAACTCTTGGTTGTTAACATAAGTTCACCTCTATTAATATTTCTCCTGAATTTTCATAGGTCATTATCATATCAAAAAGGAATGATAATCTATATAAAAAAGGATAAAAGGATAAAATTAAATTCCCATCCTTAATATCATACCTTATATTATTTATTAACGATATTACTAACTTTTATTTTATTTACGATACACTTAGCATTTGACATAGATTATTCAATTTTACGGATAAAAAAACTACTCTGTACATCCGGTTATGCCAGTTGTATAGAGTAGTTCCATCTCATTTATGAGAAATGATTATTTATTTCTTATTGATGCACTGTATCTCGCTCTAAGATTGGTTTTAAATATTGACCAGTATAACTTTCTTTCACTTCTGCAATAGCTTCTGGTGTACCAGTTGCCACAATAGTACCGCCGCCATCGCCGCCTTCTGGCCCTAAATCAATAATGTGATCTGCCATCTTAATAACATCTAAATTGTGTTCAATCACAACGACAGTATCCCCATTTTCTACTAATTTATTTAACACTTTTAATAAACGACTAATATCATCCGCATGTAAACCAGTGGTTGGTTCATCCAAAATATATATCGAACGACCTGTAGAGCGTTTGTGCAACTCTGAAGCAAGTTTAACACGTTGCGCTTCTCCGCCAGATAAAGTAGTCGCTGGTTGACCTAAAGTAATATAGCCTAAACCAACATCTACTAATGTTTTCAATTTACGGTAAATTTTCGGAACATTTTCAAAAAAGTTTGTCGCTTCTTCCGCAGTCATTGCTAAAACGTCTGCAATATTTTTACCTTTATAAGTCACTTCAAGCGTTTCTCGGTTGTATCTTGAACCGCCACAAACTTCACAAGGTACATACACATCTGGTAAAAAGTGCATTTCTATTTTAATAATGCCATCACCTTTACACGCTTCACAACGTCCGCCCTTAACATTAAAGCTAAAGCGGCCTTTAGAATAACCTCTTACTTTTGCTTCGTTCGTTTGGGTAAAAATATCTCTGATGTTATCAAATACACCTGTATAGGTCGCTGGATTTGAACGTGGCGTTCTTCCAATAGGTGATTGGTCTATATCAATAATTCTATCAAGTTGATCGATACCTTGAATTTCATCATAATCACCAGGTTTAACTTTAGATTTATTAATTTGTTTAGCCAAAGATTTATATAGTATTTCATTGACTAAAGTACTCTTACCAGATCCAGAAACCCCTGTAACAAGCGTCATAGTTGAAAGTGGGAAGTCCACATCGACACTTTTTAAGTTATTACTACGCGCTCCTTTAATGCTGACCGCTCTATCTGTAACTTCACGGCGTGATTCCGGGACTTCTATTTTCTTTTTACCACTTAAATATTGACCCGTTAATGACTTAGCATTTTTCATAACTTGTTTAGGTGTTCCACTAGCAACAATTTCTCCACCATGGTCTCCAGCGCCTGGACCAACATCCACTAAATAATCTGCAGCACGCATGGTATCATCATCATGTTCGACTACGATTAACGTGTTACCTAAATCACGCATTTCTTTCAATGTATTGATTAAACGATCGTTATCGCGCTGATGTAAACCAATAGATGGTTCGTCCAACACATAAAGAACACCAGAGAGCCTCGAACCAATCTGTGTTGCTAAACGAATACGTTGTGCTTCCCCACCTGATAAAGAGCCTGAAGCACGGTTTAATGTTAAATACTCTAACCCTACATTATATAAAAATTCTAGCCTAGAATTAATTTCTTTCAATATTTGATTGGCAATTTTTCTATCTTGTTCTGATAATGAAATATGTTCATAATTATATAATGCATCCTTAATAGAACGTTCTACAACCTCGCCAATGTTTTTACCATCTACGTATACAGATAATGCCTCGCGGCTTAACCTTTTACCATGACAAGTTTCACATGTAAGTTCTGTCATATATTTACTCATCATTTCTCTTACTAGTTCTGAAGGGGAATCATGATAGCGTCTATTAATGTTATTTATAACGCCTTCAAAAACCATTGTACGTTTTCTGGTTTGACCGTTACGTTGTTTAAAAGTGAATTCAATTTCTTTATCTTTTGAACCATAAAGTATAATGTCCTTTTGACGCTCTGTTAGTTTTTCAAAAGGTTTATCCATGTTAATTTTATATACTTCGCATACACGATTCAACAATGTTGGATAAAAATCTGAACTCGATGACTCCCAAGCGACAATTGCGCCTTCATTCAACGTCTTATGGTTATCAGGTATGACTAAATCTAAATCCACCATAAGTTTTTGTCCTAACCCATCACAAGTCGGACAAGCACCGAACGGGCTATTAAAACTAAACATACGTGGTTCTAGCTCTCCTATTGAGAATCCACAGATAGGGCAAGCATGATTTTCGGAAAATTTTAATGCTTCTCCACCAATGATATCTACAATTAAGTTACCTTCTGCTAGTTGCAAAGCAGTTTCGATAGAGTCAGCTAAGCGTGTTTCAATGCCTTCTTTTATAACAAGACGGTCTACCACAACTTCTATCGTATGATTTTTATTTTTATCGAGGTTTGGCACCTCATTAACATCTGTAATTTCACCATCAACGCGTACACGAACATAACCTTTTTTACTAATATCATCAATTAATTTCTCATGAGCGCCTTTTCGATGTGACACTATTGGTGCAAGTAACTGTATCTTAGTACGTGCTTCCAGTTGCAATACTTGGTCTACCATTTGTTGTACTGTTTGTGATTCTATTTCAATACCATGATTAGGACAAAATGGTTTCCCAATACGTGCATATAATAAGCGAATATAATCATAAATCTCTGTAACTGTCGCAACAGTAGATCTCGGATTCTTGCTCGTTGTCTTTTGGTCAATTGAAATAGCAGGCGATAAACCTTCTATCGTATCAACATCTGGTTTATCCATTTGTCCTAAAAATTGTCTTGCATATGCACTTAAGGATTCAACATATCTGCGTTGCCCTTCTGCATATATTGTATCGAAAGCAAGCGATGATTTACCTGAGCCTGATAAACCTGTCATTACAATAAGTTTATCCTTAGGTATTTCTATATCTACATCTTTTAAATTATGGGCACGTGCCCCTTTAACTACAATGGATGGTTGTTTCATATTTGTCACCCTTCTGCTTTTAATTCAAATAACATATCTCTGAGTTCAGTTGCTTTTTCAAAGTCTAGATCTTTAGCTGCTTGTTTCATTTCTTTTTCTATATTAGCAATTGTTTTTTCACGTTCTTTTTTCGTCATTTTCTTAGGTACTTCTGTACGTTGTTGTTCATTGGTTTCATCAGTTTCAACTGTAGCACTAATCACGTCATGTATTTTCTTGTTAATTGTAGTAGGCGTAATGTTATATTTCTCGTTATATTCTTTTTGGATGGAACGACGCCGTTCTGTCTCATCTAGCGCATAACGCATAGAATCAGTAATTTTATCACCGTACATAATAACTTCCCCACCACTATTACGCGCGGCACGCCCTATCGTTTGGACGAGTGATCGTTGTGAACGCAAGAAACCTTCCTTATCCGCGTCTAATATCACAACAAGAGATACTTCTGGTATATCAATACCCTCTCTTAATAAGTTAATACCTACAATAACATCATATGTGCCTACACGTAGGTCGCGAATAATTTCAATACGCTCTAATGTCTTGATTTCTGAATGTAAGTAATTGACTTTGATACCAGCTTCTTTCATATAAGTGGTCAAGTCTTCACTCATTTTCTTAGTCAGTGTTGTAACTAAAACACGTTCATTGCGATCGATACGTTCTTGAATTTCTCCAAGCAAGTCATCAATTTGATTCTCCGTTGGTCTTACTTCTATCTGAGGATCTAATAACCCGGTAGGACGTATGATTTGTTCGACCATTTCATCGGTATGTTCTAATTCATATGGCCCTGGCGTCGCAGAAACGTATACAAGTTGTTTTGTTTTATCTTCAAACTCTTCAAACTTTAATGGTCTATTGTCTAAAGCGCTAGGAAGCCTGAAACCATGATCAACTAAAACTTGCTTACGCGCACGGTCACCGTTATACATACCTCTAATTTGTGGCAACGTTACGTGTGATTCGTCTATCATAACAAGCCAATCGTCGCCAAAGTAATCTAGTAACGTATATGGTGTAGACCCCATCGGCCTTAAAGTCAAGTGTACTGAATAATTTTCAATACCTGAACAAAATCCCATTTCTCTCATCATTTCTAAATCATAGTTTGTTCTTTGTTCAAGACGCTGCGCTTCTAACAACTTATTTTCTGCACGAAGCTCTGCCAAACGTGCCTCAAGTTCATTTTCAATGCGCTGAATAGCTGATTTCATTTTCTCTTCACGTGTAACGAAGTGGGAGGCTGGGAAGATTGCAAAGTGTTCTCGGTCTCTCAATACTTCACCTGTTAAATAATTCACTTCGCGTATGCGATCAATTTCATCACCGAAAAATTCAACGCGAATACACATTTCTTCACGAGAAGCTGGGAAGATTTCTACAACGTCACCTCTAACACGAAATGTACCACGTCTAAAATCAATGTCGTTTCTAGTATATTGTACATCTACAAGTTTTTTCAGCAATTCACTTCTATCCATTTCCATACCTACGCGTACACTTACTACTAAGTCACGGTATTCTTCCGGGTTCCCCAAGCCATAAATACAACTGACACTAGCAATAATGATTACATCATCTCTTTCAAACAATGCACTCGTAGCAGAATGGCGCAATTGGTCAATTTCATCATTGATTGACGCATCTTTTTCTATGAAAGTATCTGTCGATGGGACATAAGCTTCTGGTTGGTAATAATCATAATAACTGACAAAATATTCCACTCTATTTTCAGGAAAAAATTCTTTAAATTCACTATATAATTGACCAGCTAAAGTTTTATTATGGGCAATGATTAAGGTTGGTTTGCCAACTTGTTGAATCACATTACTCATCGTAAATGTTTTACCTGTACCTGTAGCACCAAGTAATGTCTGATGCCTTTTTCCTTCATTCACGCCATCTACGATTTTTTGTATTGCTGCTGGTTGATCCCCTTTAGGATCAAAATCTGATTTCAATTTAAATGGGTAGTGTTCCATAATAACACATGCCTCCTATTGTATTTCTATCGTACGAACATAACTTAACTAGCTAATTAATCACTCGACTAATTTATTTTTGGCGTATCTAGATTTTATTAAAATATACTCTTAACATTTTATATTTTAACAGATGCACAGATTCAAATACAAACATTTGTTCGTAGTTTCATATTACTTTATTCCTAAATAAAAACAAACATAGTAAACCACCATGTTTGTCTAAGTTACTATTTTTAATTCTAGAAAATGAAGTTAAATCATTATATACCGTTCCTAATATCGTATCAATTAAGTTGCTTAATACCTATTATTCAATCATCATCTTTTTTATGTAGCTCGAGTTGATCAATAATCAAGTAACCAGTTAATAATGAAGCTACATCTATAAAAATTATCCATTCATCATGGAAAAAGCCCTTTTCAATTGAAGTCCCTATTAAAATTAAAGTTAAAATAGTTCCTACCCATTTACTTCTTGTCAATACGCTAAAAAGCACTACAAGTATACAGGGAAAAAAGGATGCAAGTATATACCAAATCATTTATGTCACCCATTCCTATTATTTAAAATAGACATCGTCGTTTCTCGTAGTTCAGATTTAGGTATAAATTTCTCTGTTAGCATTTCTGGGATAATATTTTCTATAAAATCTTGTACTGAGTTTAAATGGTCAAACTGCATGATTGTTTCGAGAGACATTTCATATATCTCAAAAAATAAAGGTTCAGGATTACGTTTTTGTATTTCACCAAATGTTTCATATAATAAATCAATTTTATCAGCAACAGATAGAATTTGACCTTCTAGCGAATCATCTTTGCCTTCTTGAAGACGTTTACGATATATCGCTTGATATTGCTCTGGTATTTCTTCACTGATAAAATGATCAACCATTTCTTCTTCTACTTGAGAGAATAATTTTTTCAATTCACCACTAGCATATTTGACAGGCGTTTTAATATCTCCTGTGAAAATCTCAGCGAAATCATGGTTTAAGGCTTTTTCGTATAAACTTTTCCAATCTACTTCATTGCCGTGGTATTCTTCGACTGTACCTAAATATTGAGCAATTTTAGTTACCTTAAAGGAATGGGCAGCAACATTATGCTCAAAATATTTAAACTTTCCTGGCAATCTAATTAATTTTTCTAAATCTGATAAGCGTTTAAAATATTGATGTATTCCCATGATAGCGCCTCCTCATTTATTTAATGATTGATTATACTTGGTTTTATAATATCATTCAACAAGTAAAATGTCTTTTTAATATGGTTGATTGTCAATAATTAATACTAATTTAAAGATATAATCAAGTATACGCTTGTTTCAAGTTTTATCTGTTTTGATATTTTCAAAATACCACAAAAGTAGTTTAGAGATGTTATACGTTAAAAGTGGCATTATCTTACTATATAATGAATGATTTTATACAACATGTTTAATATAAATACATTTTCGCATCCATTTATTTAAGGACGTCATCATAATTAAGAGGCCGTGACATAAATAATGTCTCGACCTCAAATATGGTATCGTCAGCATATGGCTAAAATGAAAATAACTTAAGTTTAATTTCTAATGCATTATTGCTTATAAAGCGTTGCTTCTAAAGTACTACTTTTAAAGACATACTTATGCATGAGCTGAGCTCATGTAATACACTGAAACTAGCTAGTAGGAAAACTATAGCCCATGTATCACACTTGTTTCTAGTCATCTTTGCTAGGATGGGTAGCAACGTGATTTTAGAAAATACGTTTTCTGTGCCATATCATCGTTTCATATATAAATGCTTATTGTTCCTACTGAAATGGAATCTATTTTATGGTAGTTAATGAATGTAATTATATTGTCCTGTATTATGAATCGTTCTATAAGATTTTTGGCCAAAGCCGTTCCAATTCATTTCTGACACTAAAATGGATCCGTCCGTATTTTGACGTTCAACAACGCCTACGTGACCATAATTTCCGGCACTGCTTTGAATGATAGCACCTACTTCTGGTGTGGAATTAACCACGTAACCATTTTGACGTGCTGCTGACGCCCAGTTATTTGCATTGCCCCATAGGCTACCCACTGATTTGCCAAGTTGTTGGCGTCTATCAAATGCATAATACGTACACTGACCCCAATCATAGTAATTCTGTCCATTGGCTACAGTTTGAGACGGTTGATAATAACTATCATGATGACCAACGTCGTTTACTTCATTATTTGAAGCCACGGCATTTGAATATGACCAAGTCTGTTGATATACAGGCGTTGAATGATTGGATAACGATGTAAAATGATGTGTATTTGAAGCTGTTGATTCATTTATACTCGCAATACCAGACTCATTATTTTCATTGTTCGCACGTTGTGCATACATACTTGTTATTTGATTATTTAAATGCGATGAGCCCTTTTGCGACACAGCAATTAATTGTCCAGGATAAATGATTTCATTTAAATATGGATTTAATTGGTAAATTTCATCCAAAGTTAATTTATACTTATTCGCAATATCTTGTAGCGTGTCTCCTTCTTTAACTTCTACAATATCTGTATCTGGAAGTACTAATGTTTGGCCAACTTGAACTATTTGTACGTTCTCCAAGTGATTTAATGATTGTATTGTGTTTGTCGTTGTTGCAAACGCGCGCGCAATATCTGACAAGTTAGCCTCTTCTTTTACTGTATGAGTTTGATCAGCCGATGTTAATCCATTTATTCCTAAAAACAAAGCTGCTGATGTTACAGAAAATGTTAAGCCTTTCTTCATTATAAGTTTCAATCCTTTGCTGTCTAAATTTAATCAATCATAATATAGCATAAGCACTTAAGATTTAGGTGAATGTTATAGTTTTGTAATACAATAGATAATTATTAAAATATCTTTTAAAGTATAACGAATAAAAATCTTTCTATCTCTTGATACTGCCCCCTTATGTAAGAGGGCTGTTTTATATAAAAAAACGACTGTAACATTTTAGTTTGCGTTTTACATATAACTTAAAACATTTTAAGTTTTTGGTAAAAATAGCACTAAACGCTATATACTTACTTAAAATGATTGATTACATCAACAACAACTTTAGGTGAATATTTAAAAAGAAAGATAATGAAATAGTAGCTTATTAAAAACAGGAGTGAGTTAGAAATCAAATAAACTAAAAAATCAAATAAACTAAATTGGTTTCTTATACTCGCTCCCGTCATAAAAATATAATGCGGTTAAGGTAACAACAAGCAAACTTAACTTCAAAAAATATATTGGTAGATAACTGAGGTAGTACATGCATTTATAGTTAACTGTTTTCTGGTCAGTCGTCAGAAAGTTTCCAACCTACTCAAGCTTTACTATTTTCAGTATAATACTCTTCTAATTAATCCATTTGGCTTCGTAAATACGCTTCAATAAATGGACCTAAATCACCGTCCATGACTGCGTCTACTTTTCCTGTTTCTTCATTCGTTCTATGGTCTTTAACCATTGCATAAGGATGGAATACATACGATCTAATTTGACTGCCCCATCCGATTTCTTTTTGTTCACCACGAATTGCAGCCATCTCTTGTTCTTGCTCTTCTATTTTTAATTGATACAATTTCGCCTTCAATGTTTTCATTGCTGCTTCTCTGTTTTTGATTTGTGAACGTTCGTTTTGGTTATTCACAACGATACCTGTTGGATGGTGTGTAATTCTAATCGCTGATTCCGTTTTGTTGATATGTTGGCCACCTGCACCTGAAGCTCTAAATGTATCAACCGTAATATCGTCAGCATTGATTTCCACTTCTATTTCAGTGTTATTAAATTGAGGTATTACATCACATGATGCAAAGGAGGTATGTCTACGCCCAGATGAATCAAATGGTGAAATACGAACGAGTCTGTGCACGCCTTTTTCCGCTTTTAGATAACCATACGCATTATGACCTTTCACAATCATAGTCACACTTTTAACACCCGCTTCATCGCCTGGTAAATAATCTGCAATTTCAACTTTAAATCCTTTTTGTTCGCAATAACGTTGATACATTCTTAAAAGCATATTCGTCCAATCTTGTGATTCTGTGCCACCTGCACCTGGATGTAATTCAATGATTGCATCATTTGTATCATAAGGACCATCTAATAATAATTGCAATTCAAATTGATTTAGTTCTTTTTCAAAGTTGTTGACGTTTTCTTCTAACTCATTTTTCATAGAAGCGTCATCTTCTTCTAATAATAATTCTCTTGTTGTTTCCATATCTTCAATACTCGCTTCTAAACTTCTATAAGCATTGACAACTTGTTTTAAGGTATTATTTTTATCAATGATTTCTTGTGCTTTGTCTTGATTGTCCCAAAATGTAGGATCCGTCATCATTTCTTCGTATTCTTGTATATTCGTCTCTTTTTCTTCTAAGTCAAAGAGACCCCCTAAGCTGTTCTAATTTTTCCTTGTAAGCATCTAAGTTACGCTTCATTTCAGATAATTCCATTATGCATCTCTCCCGTTTTGTACGAATGAACATTTTCATTTCTATATTTATCACTATACTATCATACTTATTTTACAAAATTTAGAATAGTCATTTCAAATCAAGCATAGAAACAATACACTTGAACCTCACAAAAAAGCACCCTTTACAGATAGGCTAAAGCGTCTAATTGTAAAAGGTGCGTAGTATTCATGGTTTTATTAGTATCTATTCAACTGTCACAACAATATGCTGATTTTAAAGTATGACTAAGCACCATGACAGTTTTTGTATTTCTTACCACTGCCACAAGGACATGGGTCATTTCTGCCTATATGTTCATCTTTGACATATGGTTCCGCTTTGGCTTTTTCTTTTCCATCTTCTGCTGAAACATGTTCAGCTTTACCAAAATCAGTTGTCTTATCACGTTCTACATCATCTTCCACGGAAATAACTGATTTTAAGATATACTTGCTTACATCTTCCTCGATGTTCTGCATCATTGTATCAAATAGTTGGTGACCTTCATTTTGATAGTCACGTAATGGGTTTTGTTGGCCATAAGAACGCAAATGAATACCTTGACGCAATTGATCCATTGTATCTATATGATCTGTCCAATGTGTATCAATAGAACGAAGTAAAATCATACGTTCAAACTCATCAAATTGAGAGCCGATTTTCTCTTTTTGGTTTTTTAACGCAACCTCTATTTTAGACCATACAATATCAAAAATATCTTCATTATCTTTACCTTTAATCTCTTCTTCTTTTAATTCGCCTTCATTTAAGAACACGTCACCAATATAATTGATAAATGGCTCATAATCAGGCTCATCTTCTTCTTCACTTACATAATATTGAACGCTTCTTTCTAAAGTTGAACGAAGCATCGTATTAATTAATTCACCGCTCTCATCACTATCAATAATATTATTACGCTCACTGTATATAATTTCACGTTGTTTGCGTAAGACATCGTCATATTCAAGCACACGTTTACGGGCGTCGAAGTTATTACCTTCAACACGTTTTTGTGCTGATTCAACGGCACGTGATACCATTTTAGATTCAATCGGTGTCGAATCATCCATACCTAAACGGTTCATCATATTTTGTAATCGTTCAGAACCAAAGCGCACCATTAATTCATCTTGTAGCGATAAATAGAAGCGGCTGTCACCTCTGTCACCTTGACGTCCTGAACGACCACGCAATTGATCATCAATACGACGTGATTCATGACGTTCTGTACCAATAACTGCTAATCCGCCAATTTCTTCTACGCCTTCACCTAGTTTAATATCCGTACCACGGCCTGCCATGTTTGTAGCAATCGTTACAGCACCGCGCTGCCCTGCACTCGCAATAATATCGGCTTCACGTTCGTGATTTTTCGCATTTAACACATCATGACGTACGCCATGCTTTTTCAATAAATTAGAAATATATTCACTTGTTTCAACTGCTACTGTACCTAGTAAGACAGGTTGACCTTGTTTATGTTTTTGAATCACATCTTCAACTACTGCGTCAAATTTACCTTTTTGGCTAATATAAATTAAATCTGGTTTGTCTATACGTTGAACAGGTCTATTGGTAGGAATTTGGGTTACTGTCATATTATAAATATTTCTAAACTCTTCTTCCTCTGTTTTAGCAGTACCTGTCATACCAGACAATTTATTGTACATTCTAAAGTAATTTTGGAAGGTAATAGATGCCATTGTTTTTGATTCATTTTGAATCTTTACGCCCTCTTTAGCTTCAATTGCTTGGTGCAAGCCTTCTGAAAAACGACGCCCTGGCATCGTACGACCTGTAAATTGGTCAACAATTAATACTTCACCGTTATTTACCATATAGTCTACGTCTCTTTGTAATGTCACATGAGCACGTAATGCTGTATTGATATGACTAATAATATCAACATTTTTCACATCGTACAGATTATCTATTTTAAACATACGTTCTGCTTTATCAATACCTTGTTCTGTTAATTGAACTGCTTTTGTTTTTTCATCATAATTATAGTCATCTTCATTTTTAAGCATTTTGGCAAAAACATTTGCTTGTGTATAAAGTGAAGTTGATTTTTCTGCTTCCCCTGAAATGATCAGCGGCGTACGCGCTTCGTCAATTAAAATAGAGTCAACCTCATCAATAATCGCAAAATTAAGTGGTCGCATTACGCGTTCTTCTGCGTAGTTCACCATATTATCACGTAAATAATCAAAGCCTAATTCGTTATTTGTACTATACGTAATATCGCAAGCGTAGGCTTCTCTTTTTTCAGCAGTTGTCTTGCTATTTAAATTCAAACCGACACTTAATCCAAGGAACTCGTATAGTTCTGCCATTTCTTCACTTTGTACACTAGATAAATATTCATTGACCGTGATTACATGTACACCACGTCCAGTCAGAGCATTTAAATACACAGGCATGGTTGCTGTTAATGTTTTACCTTCACCAGTTCTCATTTCAGAAATGTCGCCACCGTGAATAGCGATACCGCCCATAACCTGTACTCTATATGGCGTCATATTGAACACACGTTTCGAACCTTCTCTAACTAATGCAAATGCTTCTGGTAAAATATCATCTAACATTTTATTTTGTTTTTTAATATCTTCTTCTTCTTGCAATTGTTCTTGGAATGATTTTGTTTTTGCTTTAATTTCTTCATCAGTTAATATCGACATATCCTCTTCTAATGCAAGGACTTTGTCGGCTAATTTACCAAGGCGTTTTATTTCTCTTTTATTGCCATCTGCAATTTTTGATAAAAAACCCATTTTGTTCGCTCCTTTAGCTTTATAACTCTTTGTTTACAACAATTTATAATATCATTTATTAGCTTAAATTTACACTTATTACATTTATTGTTTTACTATTTCCGCTGCTACTTTACTTACAGTAGATTGAATATTTTACAATTCATTAGATAGAATATACATAAACCTACTGTCTTACTTTCAAATTATTACATAATAACACAGCAAAAAATGAGCGTCCATGATTTCACTCAATCATGAACGCTACAGTTTTACATATTATGGCGCTAATGCAACTGAATTATTCAGTTGTTTCAATCAGTCCATACTTTCCATCTTTTCTTTTATATACGATACTAGTACCATCTGTTTCACGGTCCGTGAATATGAAGAAATCATGGCCTAATAAATCCATTTGTAACACTGCTTCTTCTGAATCCATGGGTTTTAAACTGAAATTTTTTGAACGAATAATTTCGATTTCACTATCATTGTCATCGTTTTGAAGATTTTCTGCTTCTTTTTCTTCGGGCAATGATGCAAATGCTTCTTGTTCGTCATTTTTTCTATTTTTACGATTTACGCGTGTTTTGTATTTTCTAACTTGTCTTTCTAATTTGCTGTTAATTAAGTCAATACCCGCATATAAATCATCATGACGCTCTTCCGCTCTTAGTGTAACATTCTTCAATGGAATAGTTACTTCTATTTTAGTAGTTGAGTTTTGGTATGTTTTCACTTTAACGTGTGCGGTTGCATTGGGCACATTGTTAAAATAACGTTCTAATTTACCAATTTTTTCCTCAATATAGTTGCGAATCGCATCAGTAATAGTGAGGTTCTCTCCGTGAATTTCAAATCTGATCATAGTAATCGACTCCTTTAAAACCTCTATATTGGTAATAGTGCTTATCTATATAATACCACGAATCACCTAACGTGCAAACGTAAACACATCGAATTTTCTGATTTTTCTATCAAATAATAGTTGTGCGGCATGATGAGCCGTTAAACCCGTGGTATAGATATCATCTACCAACAAAATATTTTTTTCTTTTAAATCAACCATTGAGATAATTTCAAATGGATTCGCTAATTGTGCACGCATTGGCTTACTTAACTTTGATTGTTTAGGACGTGATTGCATACGAAGCAAGCAATGATAGTTAACTTGTTTTAAATCTAAAACAAATCGGACGGGGTTAAATGTTCTTTCTTGATCTTTATAAACGGAAGAAGGTATAGGCACTACATAGTCATACTTTTGATGAGGTAATCTTATTTTTTCTACTAATATCTCAGCAATTGCAACGTCTTTCATAAATTTGTATTGATGTATCATTTCTTTTACAATGCCATCATATTGGTATGCGCAGTACAATTTATCCATTAAATTAAATTTTTCGGACAAGAATGCACAATCTAGACATATTGTTTCTGCGACGTTTAATTGCTTCAAACACTTTTGACAACGACCATCTATCTCTAATTTCATTTCGTCCCACTGTTCGTTACATACAGTACATAGTTTTGATGCTTTCTTATAAAATGTGGTAGCGTTCAAGGATTCAAACAAACGTGTTTGGCATTGCATGCATGTCTTTTTCAATCAATCCACCCTCTTTTTTGTGCGAGTTTGTTCATTTTCTTTATACTATGCCTGGCTTGTAACATCGGTAGTGTAATACCTTCATGCATACACAATACAAGACCTGTGGGTGCTTCGGCTTTTCTCCCTACTCTACCAGCAATTTGGACGATAGCATTGGCTTCGAACAAATGACTATTTAAAATCAAGACATCTAAATAGGCCATGGTAAATCCTCTTTCTAAAATAGTCGTCGTAAATACAATTTGGTGGTCGCCTCGTCTCAAACGCTCTATTTTATCAAATCGTAACGCGTCATCACTATATACATAAGTTAATGAAGGCACCTCATTTTTATATAGATGAAATAAACGTTTCATCACATCAATATTATTAAAAAAGACTAAAGTGTAGCGCTGTTGTTCGATTTGTTGTTGCAAGTACTTTAATAATTTATATTGCTTTTTATGGGGATTTATTTTTAAAAATTGGAAGCGAGGTACTGGTAAAGGATATCTGTGGAAACGGGCAGGTAATGCTATAACTTCTAAGTGTTTAATTTGTCTCATTAAAACACGTGGAGGCGTAGCCGTCATCAATATATGACAGTGTTTAAACTTTGAGGCATGTACTAATGTCTGCATTAAGGTAGGATCTACAGATAAAGGAAACGCGTCGACTTCATCGACTATAATTAAATCGAAATGTTGTTTAAAGCGGTAAAGTTGATGTACTGTAGCAATAACAAAATGACCGTCAAATTGTTGTTGTGAAGATTGATGTAAAACGTCGATATCTTCATCAACAAAAGCTTTCTTAATTCTCATACTTACTTCTATCACTACATCGACCCGTGGAGATACAATAGCAATATTAAGCCCTTCATTTCTCGCATATTTAATGCCTTCAAATATCATTTCTGTCTTACCCGCGCCTGTGACTGCATGGAGTAATAATGAACGTAAATGCGCAATGGCTGTTACTATTTTTTTAGAAGCAAACTGTTGTTGTTCAGATAATTCAAAGGGCAATTGGTAATGACATGAGGATTTAACATTGTGGGTTTCAATTAGAAACACATCATTCATATTATCCACCCTGCCGATATTCACACAATTACGACAATAAACTATCTTTTTATCCAAAATTACAGACCTATATTGATAAAAATGGGATTGCCGAGTTGAATGACATTGTGAACAAATCCATCTTCCATGCTTAAGCGTCACCCCCTTAGAAATTTGTTTCACATGTTCTCCAGTTAATAATGCTCGATTATGAATCACTCTTCCATAGTATTTAATCTCTTATAACCTCCAAACAAAAAAGCGGATTAGAAATTAAGTATTCACTTTTAATTTCATCCTCCGCTCTATAAAATATCTAACCATTTTTTAATATATATTAATCTAAACGAATTGCTCTACCAGTGTACCCTAAACCCATACCGCCAGAACCTAGATGCGCTGCTATAACAGGCCCTAAATGAGAGTAGTGAACTTTATATTGCGGGTATTTTTCTTGTAATTCGTTATACATCCAGTCTGCATCTTCTTTAATATCGCCACCAATTACAAATAAAGTCACGTCTTCATAATCTTTAACTAAATGTATCACTTTATTTATGATTTCTTGTAATGCACGTTTTTTGGTACGTACTTTTTCATCCGGTAAAATAAGTCCATCTTCAAATCTTAAGACAGGTTTCATTTTTAACATTGTACCAATCCACGCTTGAGCACCAGTAATACGACCACTTTTTTGCAAATTTTTCAAATCATCGACCATCAATATCGCACCTGTCTCTGCACGCATCGCTTTTAAATCGTCGATAATTTCTATTGGTTCATAACCTTGTTCTATCATTTCAATTGCGCGAAGTACATAGCTTCCTTGTACCATTGCTGAAATTTTCGAGTCGAATGTATGAACATCGATACCTTCTACCATTTCCCCTGCTTGTGTAGCAGTTTGGTAACTACCACTAATACCTGCAGAAAGAAAGACACAAATAACATCTGTATAGCCTTCATCACGTAACTTTTCAAAATTCGTTATAAATTCGCCAATCGCTGGTTGACTTGTCGTAGGAATTGTTTTAGATGATTTCATTCTTTCATAGAATTCATCTGCTGAAATCGATGCATTTTCCACAAAATTTTCACCATTGTCAAAAGTTACACTTAACGGAGCAATTTTTATATTATATTTATCAATTAATGTTTGAGACAGATAACTCGTTGAATCTGATAACACAGCAATTTTCATCATAATCCTCCTCAATTATACTCACAACTATGATACATTATTTTATATTAAAAGAAAATTTATTTTTACATTAAACTCCAATTCATAACAGTTTATAATACGATATAATGAATTGATGTATACTATGACTGGAGTGATTAGACATGGACGAAGCAATCATTACAATAAAAGAAACACATACAATAGAGAATGTAATTAGCAAATCGCGATTTATCGCCCATATTCAACCTGTTGAAACTGAAGCAGAAGCCAAAAATTTTATAAAATCTATAAAATCACAACATCACGAAGCAACACATAATTGCTCAGCTTATACTGTTGGTGATCAAATGAACATTCAAAAAGCAAATGATGATGGTGAACCAAGTGGAACTGCTGGCATACCGATGCTAGAAGTATTAAAAAAACTTGAAGTACATAACGTTTGTGTCGTTGTAACACGTTATTTTGGAGGAATCAAACTAGGGGGTGGCGGTTTAATTCGGGCTTACAGTGGCGCGGTGAGAGATGTCATTTATGATATAGGTCGCGTTGCACTCCGTTCAGCTATACCTACGACTGTAACGATAGATTACGACCTTACTGGTAAGTTTGAATATGAGTTAGAACGGACATCTTTTTTCTTAAGGGAAACGCAGTATACTGATAAGGTCAGCTATCAAATAGATGTAGTTGAAGCAGAGTATGAATCATTTATCTCATTTTTAAATAGCATTACTTCAGGTAAGTATGGCCTGATTAAACAAGATATGGTTCAATTACCATTTGATATACCAACAAACTAACCGGTATAAAAAAGATGTTTTATCATATAGTTAGTTCAATTAACATTTAAAATAACCGGTAATTTCAAATTCTGTTGAAATTGCCGGTTACTTTTTATGGTATGTCATTATTTATTTTTCTTTATGCCTATCTTTATTTTCAATTAATTTCAATAGTGGTTTGTAATCATCATCTATTAATCCTGTAAACTCTACGATAAGTTCGATTGTAATTAGTATTAGAATGAGCATCATAAGTACGCCCCACGGTTGTGATAAGTATAAGATGATACTCGAAAGACTAAATAACAATGCGATAGAATAAATAAGGATAACCGTTTGACGATGAGAATACCCCAATTCTAGCAATTTATGATGCAAATGTGATTTGTCTGCTTGCATAATATGTTGACCTTTTTTCACGCGTCGAATCATAGCAAACAGCGTATCAATAAATGGAACAGCTAAAATAACAATTGGGAAAAATAAAGACACAAACGTAATATTTTTAAAACCTAAGAGTGAAAGGAAGCCCACTATAAATCCGATTAGCAATGCACCACTATCACCTAAAAATATTTTAGCAGGATGAAAATTAAAGAATAAGAACCCTAATAGTGCACCAATTAGCACACTACAAATCATCATGATAAATATATTTGCTTGTAATATAGCTATAAACCCAATAGTCATTAAAGCGATAGTTGCTACACCAGAAGCTAACCCATCTAACCCATCGATTAAGTTAATCGCATTGGTAATCGCTACAATCCAAACGACAGTAATAGGAATACCTAATATACCAAAATGTATGGTTGGCCCAATTGGTAAAGATATGAAATCAATGGTTACACCATAGTATACTACAACTAATGCTGCAATCACTTGCCCTAATAATTTAATTATTGGCGTCAGATCATAGATATCATCTATTAATCCTACTAAGTAGATTAATACTGCCCCAATGACAAGTGGTTTCACTTCTGTTTCGATTGGATGTCCCAACCAAATACCTAGTAAAAAAGAAAGAAGTATAACGGTACCTCCAAGCACAGAGGTTGGGTTTTTATGTACTTTTCTAAAATTAGGCTGATCTACAACACCTAATTTATGTGAAACTTTGATAACAATGGGTGTAAGTATTAAACTGACAATCATTGAAAAAATGATTAATAATAATGTATACATCAGTTCACCTTCATTAATTTAAGTCTTTAAAAATTGAATTTAAATATCAATTATCTATATATTTCAAATACGAAATTTTATTTATAATGAATACACATAGTGTGTTTTATGCCATAATAAAATTTATTTTTATTGAGTGATGCTATGAACAATCTCATTAATTCTATAATACATGATGTACTTTTGCTAATACAAATAGTAATGTGGTGGTTAGAGCAAAATAACTCGTAACTTAGTATTTTTATAGAATAATCAAATTATTTATTTTATAGTCACTTAAATTAATATTTTAACATGAATTTTAAACAAATGTTATTAATATCTATATATCAATGATGACAAAATGTAACTTTTCACTTACAATAACTAAGTGTTTATTTAAAGGAGCGTAAGGAAATGTTTGAAGCTATTATTTACAATATTGCGGTTACTGTCGCAGGCATCTATTTATTCCATCGTTTACAGTACTCAGAAAATAAAAACATGGTATTTTCAAAAGAATATGTCACAATTTTAATGACAATTGTAGCGTTGTTATTAACCATAAAACCAATACCTATTTTCCATGAATATGTACTTTACTTATCTTTTGTTCCTATTCTATTTTTAGGTAGATATACAAACATGGTTTATACAGTGCTAGCAGCATTTATAGTTTCTCTCGTCAACGTATTAATTGGTGATTATACCATCATTAGCGCAATGATACTCATTGTTATTGCTATAATTGTAGGCGCAGTCGGACCATTTTTAAAACAAAATGATATTATCTCGTTACAGATTCTCAACTTAATTACGTTAGTTATCTTTATCATCTTGTCATTTATCAGTCCTTATTATGAATTTAAAGAAGTATTATATTTAATTCCATTATCTTTCATCTTAACTATCACTTCTTCGATTACGTTCGTGGACATTTGGCATTTCTTCTCATTAGTAAATCGATACGAAAACGAAGATAGATTTGATTATCTAACGGGGTTAGGCAACGTCAAAGAATTCGATAGACATTTAAACGAAACGACGCGTATTGCTGAGAAAAATGGTGAAAGTTTAGGTTTATTACTTATTGACATAGATGGATTTAAAGACGTGAACGACACGTACTCACATGATTCTGGCGACGCAGTGTTAAGACAAATCGCCCAATTGTTAAAAAATTACGTCCCACAACAGTTTAGTATCTATCGTAACGGGGGCGAAGAGTTTTCTGTAGTTTTATATGACTATACATTAGATCAATGTGTAAAATTGAGCGAAAGCATCCGTAAAGGGGTTGAACAATCAACGTTCCACTTGCCAAATAAAGAAGTTATTAAATTATCTGTTTCTATCGGTGTCGGTTATCTAACCAAAGATGATTATAAATCTCAACGTACAGTCTTTAAAGTCGCGGATGATATGTTACACATGGCTAAAAATGAAGGCCGCAACCAAGTTATGTTCAACCCTATTGTTAAGCTATAACGCTCGAATAATATAATGATAAAAGGCATTGAATTTTGTTGGATTATTAAAATGAACGATTTGTTTTAAATTGATCGTGCTAGGAATAAGACAGAAATTACATTTTCATTCCAGCCATCCCTATCCCTTACTTGTACTATATCTGGCCGAAACATCTTTATGTTTCGGCCCTTTTTGTGTTATATAATGAAAATATCAATGAATGCTATTTAAAACAATAGTCTTCTTGGGCACATATGCTTTTAAAATCAAATGTAAAACATATCATTTCTAAATTTAAGTTTGTTACAATATAGAAGGTAATTATAAAAACCATCTATACAGATGAAACACGAATGAAAGTTGCATGCGTATATTGTAAACTTTTTATTCATTTATGAACTACTTAGGAGATGCAAAGCTATGACCGATTCAATCACTATCATCGATGAAGATAAAGTAATTGATGTTGTACTCATTGCAGGCAGAATTTTGCTTGAAAGTGGTGCAGAAACTTATCGTGTAGAAGATACGATGACACGAATTGCCGCTAGTTTCGGTTTGGATGATACATATAGTTTCGTGACATCTACTGCGATTATATTTTCACTTAATAATCGCACGAACACTAGATTAATACGTATACGTGAGCGGACTACTGATTTAGAAAAAATTGCATTAACTAATAGCTTATCTCGAAAAATTTCAAGTAATCAATTGAGTATAGATGAAGCAAAATCAGAACTTATTCACCTACACCACGCGTCATTACAATTTTCATCTGTCACTAAATTCTTTGCAGCTGCTATTGCATGTGGATTTTTCTTATTTATGTTCGGTGGCGTTATAAATGATTTCTTTTTTGCTATACTTGCAGGAGCTGGCGCATTTTTAACATTTGATTTTGTGCAGCGCTATATTCAAATAAAATTCTTTTCAGAATTTATCAGTGCTGCCGTTGTTATTATGATAGCGGCCACATTTTCAAAATTTGGCCTAACAGAAAACCAAGATATTATCACCATAGCCGGCGTTATGCCTCTTGTACCTGGTATTTTAATTACAAACGCAATTCGAGATCTCATGGCGGGGGAATTACTTGCTGGCATGTCACGTGGTGTAGAAGCAGCACTAACATCATTTGCTATTGGTGCTGGCGTTGCAATCGTTTTATTAATATTTTAAAAGGGGTGCTTGTATGGTCATTGGCTACTATGTTTTACAATTTATAATTAGTTATCTAGCAACGATGCTATTTTCTGTTATTTTTAATGCACCCCGACGTCTCCTTTTAGCTTGTGGTTTCGTTGGCGCTATGGGGTGGATTATTTATAAAGTGACATTTGATTTAGAATTAGGTAAAGTAATGGCCTCATTTTTAGGTAGTTTTATTTTAGCTATTATGAGTCACACGATGAGTAGACGTTATAAACGGCCCGTCATTATTTTTATCGTGCCTGGGATTATTCCACTTGTTCCTGGTGGACTTGCATATGAAGCTACACGTTTCTTAGTGAGTAACCAATATACCCATGCTGTAAATACTTTTCTTGAGGTAACACTGATTTCAGGCGCCATTGCTTTTGGTATTTTATGCGCCGAGATTATATACTACATCTATACGCGTATTAAACAGCATTACGGTAAAATGCATGGTAAAATATATAAGAAGTCGTATAATATGAATAACAGAGCATAAGGGGTGTTTTTAATGAAAAACGATATTATAGATAGGCTTACAAGATATGTAAAAATTGATACACAATCTGATCCACAATCTAATTCAACACCTTCCACTCAAAAACAGTGGGATTTATTGAATTTATTAAATGATGAAATCACAGACTTAGGGTTAGAAACAGATATGGATGAAAATGGTTATTTATTTGCAACATTAGAAAGTAATGTTGACCAAGAACTTCCTACTGTAGGATTTTTAGCACATGTTGATACTTCTCCAGATTTCAACGCTACAAACGTTAATCCACAAATTATTGAAAGTTACGACGGGCAACCCATAAAACTTGGAGAAACAAATCGTACTTTAAGTCAGGATGTATTCCCTGCTATGAAAGAAGTAGAGGGACACACATTAATGGTTACTGATGGTACATCATTGTTAGGTGCAGATGATAAAGCTGGCGTAGTTGAAATTATGGAGGCTTTAAAATACTTAACGATGCATCCAGAAATCAAACATGGTCGAATTAGAGTAGCTTTTACACCTGATGAAGAGATTGGTAAAGGTCCACATGCCTTTGATGTCGAACGTTTCAATGCTGATTTTGCCTATACAATGGATGGCAGCCAATTTGGAGAATTACAATACGAAAGCTTCAATGCTGCAGAAGCGATTGTCACTTGTCATGGTGTCAACGTTCATCCAGGTTCTGCCAAAGATGCAATGGTTAACGCTGTGCTTTTAGGTCAACAATTCAATACGCTATTACCACAAAATGAAGTTCCTGAGCGTACCGAAGGCTATGAAGGTTTCTATCACTTAATGAAGTTTGATGGTGATGTTGAACAAGCAAAACTTTACTACATTATTCGTGACCATGATAGCGTTAAATTTGATTTACGTAAAAAACGTTTAGTGGAAATTCAAAATGATATCAACAGTCACTTTGAAGATGAACCAATTGAAATTGAAATGAACGATCAATATTACAATATGGGCGAAAAAATTAAGCCAAATCCACACGTCATAGATATTCCTAAACGTGTCTTTAGTAAATTAGGCATTCCAGCTAATACCGAGCCTATTCGTGGAGGTACAGACGGGTCCCAATTATCATTTATGGGACTTCCAACACCAAATATCTTCACTGGCTGTGATAATTTCCATGGTCCTTTCGAATATGCTTCAATCGACGTCATGGAAAAAGCAGTTCGCGTTATTATTGGTATAGCACAAGAAGTCGTACAAACTTATGAGAAATAACGAGTGGGATAAAATCTATATTTCTATGGTATGATTTTATTGGTCCCTTTCAGTAAGAATGAATAGAAAAAAGAGTACAATTAAATAATTAAAGTTGTTAACTAGGCTGACTTCCTACCATTCGGTACGTAGTCAGCCATTTTTAATGAAATTAAATAAAAAGTGATGTTAACCAAATGTCAGTTTATGAATTCAATCTAAAACTGGTTGATTTATATGAAGTGTTTGATTTTGAAAGCGCCCCACCATTCTAATACTCTCATTGAGTAACTTTTTTACTTTATGACTAGAAAACACAGTTCGTGTATAAGCGTATAGCATAATTTTCAGCATGATTTTTGAATGTTAAACAGATGCCTCACGATGATGTTGCAATTTGTCGAATTCGTTTTCAAGTGTTGCTTCAATAATGTTATTTACATAGCGTGGTATATCTTTAGTAGAAGTTAAAATTGAAGTTTCCAGTGTTAATGTAAATTGAGTCATGTTATGACTATTATACGTACCGCGCTTCGCTAATTTAGTTTAGTGATGTTTATTAAATTATACAAAGTATCTTATTTTTGTAATAAAAAATCTGTGATAATGATATGTAGTTTAAAAAATCGTTTCGGTTGTGAAGCACCTGCAGGAAGGCCGTGTCCTAAAGGAGCAAAATAATATGAAGGGACATAAAACAAGCCCCAAAAATTCCTTGTGTTAGAAATATTTTGGGGCTGAATGATGAGATTGATGTCTCAACTTCTAGCATATCTATACTACATTATTTATTAAACACGCTATAAAAGCGTGGCGCGCAGTTGTACAAAATAAATAAGGTGTTATAGATTATAACTTTATCATCGTGTGTAACTTATGATTTTTCAAAATTTGAATGTTATAACGCTTCTACTAAATAATATTTAAGCCAAAACTAATTTAAAAAATAATCCTTTTCTGACCATATGAACCCTTTTTCAATAGGTTTGAAAGCAACTTGACGAGTAATCCTAATAGTTCTTCTAACCATTCAAAAAATTGGTTGACTTATCATTTTAAATTTTTAATCATACTTGTTCGTCTCACTCATCTATATGGCTATTATCAGTGATAGCCTCTTAAGCTATTATTGGTTTACATCAAATTGCGTTTTTAATAGCTTAATCGCTTGAATCGTATAATGTCTAATTTGAATACCCATTTTAAAATCTGTAAATGTTTCTGGCATTTCAATAAACGTGTTAAACATTGCTGTCACGCCCATTGATTCAAATAAATCGAATTTATCATCTGTTGCACAAATTGCTATTGAAGGTTTTTCATGTTTCGTAGCCAGTTCTGCTAAACGCACTGTTATCGTTTCTAAAATTTGATCAGCTTCATTCACACCTTCACCAAATATAATTAAATCCGCTTGTTGTATTAAAGTGTCCAAATGCGTTATTTGGTCTACTAATTCATGACTTGTCATAATTTCAGCACCATATAGTCCATTGAATACTGCAGCGATACCGCCGCCAGCTCCACCTCTTTGAACGGGACCTAACGCGATTTTCAGCTCTGCTTTAAATATCTCGCTTAAATACCAAACTAAATTATCAATTTCAGCAGCTTCTTGATGTGTAACATGATATGTTTCATACGTTTGCATAATTTCACTGTTTTTACCATATAATTTACTATCAAAATCTGACATTAGTTGAATGCGCATATCTTTCAACTTAGGGTTGATTTGAGACATATCAACACGACGAATATATTTTAAAACTTGACTACCTTGCGTAACATCAACCACTTCAGCTTCATCATCAAAGAACCTAACACCTAGTGCTTGTAGCATACCAGCTCCACCATCAAAGCTACCAATACCTCCAAGAGAAATGATTAAATGCTCAGCGCCGTTATCAATAGCATCTTCGATTACTTCACCCAGACCAAAACTTGTTCGTTCTTTTATAGGTTTTTGTCCTTTTAAAAACAAATTGCCTTCAATAATCGTCATTCCATTATCTGTAATGCCATAGACAGCTTCTACTTCATTCATATCTGCATCATGTGCAGCCACTCTATATTTCGTCCCAGATTGCCATAAAAAAACTGAATCCATAAGCTCATGTCGACCATTAAATAAAGGTACTTGTACAATGTCAGCTTTCTCTATTTGACTAGCTACTGCTTCCTCCACATAACGATTAGCTTGATAGCTAGATATAATACCATTAAATTCATCCATTGCCACTAATACTTTCATTTTGTCACCTCTAATATTAATATACATCGTTAACTGTATTTTATTTTAATATAATGTATTTAGACTTTATGTAGTATAATTAACTAAATCTTACTTTTATCATTATATTGTTGAATTTCAAATATTTGGTACATTTTAATCCAATTTTTATTATTTTACGCTTCAAAGTTAGATAGATTTTCAATCAGGCTAGACTATAGCCTTTTTTTGAAAACACTCTCTTTCATCCATGTACATTTTTTATAAAAAATACGCACCTCATTATTCTAATCGTAGGGATTCGAGATAACATCTAAACCACACCATATCAGTAGTTGATATGATGAAAATTACTCAAAACATGCAATTGATTTTATCAAACTATTCTCCACACAACTTATAAACCATCACGATTTCTAGTATGGTTTTAGGCATAGCGAGTGTATATGATATATTACATGTTTATTTAGTAAAATAATCATATATAAAATTGAACGCACTGTTCCTAAACTTTTTTACTAATTCAACTACTTATTATACATGTCCTAAGACTTTTTTTCACATTATAAGAAACGCTTGTTAAACTGGCTCTTTGTCAAAGAGGACTGATACAATTTTTGAGATTAGGCAACCGTAGGTTGCTTAATCTCTTTTTTGATTGTAGAAGCATAAAGTCGTGAAGTTAGTAAGGCACGATTACGCAAATTATTATAATTTCTATATCCAAACAATATTCTTTTAATCAGTTTAATTTTATTATTGATACCTTCTATTGGACCATTGGTTATATTAGGGTATTTTAGTGTGTTATTAATAAATGATTGATATTTTTTTAAAGTTTTCAAGATTATTTTTAATTTGAGACATACTTTGTTGGCATCTATTTCATCAAGGGTACTTATAAAATCTATTGAATTATTCATAGGCGCATAATCTCTCCTTAATTTATTTGGTCAGATATTTAAATTATAGAGATTTTTGCGCTTTTTTTGTACCAAAAAACAGGACTGATTTTTATATCAGTCCTGTTTAGTATAGAGCCAATCTATTTAGCTGATTATTTATTTTTAGTTTGAGCAGTGTAGTGTTTAGATTGGTGGTAATATATTGATAATATTACACCTACACCGCACATTAAACTCCATAATGAACTACCACCATAACTTATAAATGGTAACGGTATACCAGTTATTGGTAATAACTGTATCGTCATCCCAATATTTTCTAAAACGTGGAATAATATCATCGTAGTAAATCCAATTATAAACAATTTACTAAATGGTAAGTCGATTTTAGTTGCAAGTCTGACTAAATGGAAAATAAGTCCTAGGAAAATCAAAATTAAAATGACAGACCCAATAAACCCAAATTCTTCGCCTACAACCGAAAAAATAAAATCAGTGTGGTTTTCTGGAATGTAAACCTCACCTTGGTTGAATCCTTTTCCAAATAATTGTCCAGACCCAATCGCTTTAAGTGATTCAGTTAGATGAAAACCATCTCCACTACTATAAGTATATGGGTCAAGCCAAGAGTTTATACGACTCATTTGGTAGGATTGAATGCCAAAACTATTTTCTAAAATAGAAGGTTTGTATATAACTGATAACACGACACCAGAAGCTATCACGAGTGAGCCTATTAATATAGGTGCTAGTATTTTCCATGTTATACCACTTACAATCATGACACCAACAATAATCGCAAAAATGACAAGCGTTGTACCTAAATCATTTTGTAGTAAGATAAGTACCATTGGAATAAAGGCTATACCAATAATTTTAAAGAATAATTTGAAATCTGTTTCTAAAGATTTATTAAAAGTGAATTGGTTGTGTTTTGTAACAATTTTAGCTAATGCTAAAATGATAACTATTTTCATAAATTCAGAAGGCTGGACACTAATAGGGCCAAATGTGTACCAGCTTTTTGCACCGTTTATGATAGGTGTGATTGGCGTTTCTGGAATAACAAGTAATAAAAGTAATGAGACACATAGGATAATATAAAGTAAATATGTATATTTCATAAGTTTTTTAGGCGAAATTAACATGATTAAACATGCAATGATTGCTCCAAAAACATAATATAATATTTGACGTATACTAAAATTGGCGCTGTATTGGCCGCCCCCCATTGCAGAATTAATAAATGTAATACTTATTATAGCTAATAAAATGATGATGCCTACTAAAATCCAGTCTATTTTCCGGATCCAATGATTATTTTTTGATTGACGTGAAGTATTCATTTCTTACTCCTTTGAAAAACTATTATTTCTAATATATATAGTATATATAGATTTTACCGAACTTTATACTATTTTGCTAGAAGTAGGGTATATAAAATCAAAAATATAATTGTAAGGTTAATTAAAGTTATCACTTTAAATACTTGAAAATCTTCAATATACTAATTAAAAAAATAATCATTCTTCAACTACGTAACAAATGCAAAATATTTATAAATCGTGATATGATGTAGTTTAAGAATTCTATATGGAGGCTAAAATATGGCTAAAGAAAATGTTTGTATCGTTTATGGTGGGAAAAGTGCGGAACACGATGTTTCAATATTAACAGCACAAAATGTCTTGAATGCGATTGATAAAGATAAATATCAAGTAGACATCATTTACATAACAAATGACGGTGACTGGAAAAAGAAAGAAAATATCGTAAATCCTATAGATGACATAGATACATTACGATTAACAGATGTTAATGCTGGAGAAATATCTCATTTATTAAGTACAGGTAGCTTAGGTGGTGCCTACAGTGCAATTTTCCCATTATTACATGGTCCAAATGGTGAGGATGGTACGATACAAGGTCTGTTTGAAGTATTAGATATACCGTATGTCGGCAATGGTGTATTAGCTGCTTCAAGTTCAATGGATAAACTTGTTATGAAACAATTATTCGCACATAGAGGGTTACCTCAGTTACCATATGTAAGCTTTTTAAGAAGTGAATATCAAAAATATGAACATAATATTTTAAAATTAGTGCACGATAAATTAGAATATCCAGTTTTTGTTAAACCTGCTAATCTAGGTTCAAGTGTAGGTATCAGTAAATGTAATAATGAAGAAGCGTTGAAAACTGGTATTGAAGAAGCATTTCAATTTGACCGTAAATTAGTAATTGAACAAGGTATTAATGCTCGAGAAATCGAAGTAGCTGTACTAGGTAACGATTATCCAGAAACGACTTGGCCTGGAGAAGTCGTTAAAGACGTGGCATTTTATGACTATAAAGCGAAATACAAAGATGGAAAAATTAGATTACATATTCCTGCAGACTTAGATGATGAAGTGAAAATGACTTTGAGAAATATGGCTGTGGAAGCTTTTAAAGCAACAGATTGCTCTGGTTTATTACGCGCAGATTTCTTTGTAACGGATGATAATCAAATTTTTATAAATGAAACAAATGCTATGCCAGGTTTTACTGCTTATAGTATGTACCCAAGCTTATGGGAAAATATGGGGGTAAGTTATGCCGAATTAATTAGTAGATTAATTGAACTAGCAAAAGAAAAACACGAAGATAAAAAGAAAAATAAATATAAAATTGATTGAGGCGATTAATTCATGATTGAAGTAACTTTAGAACAAATCAAAGAATGGATTCCATGTGAAATTGATAATGACTATTTAGATTACACAATTAAAGGTGTTTCTATAGATTCGAGAAAAATCGAGGAGCAAAACTTATTTATTCCATTTAAAGGAGAACACGTGGATGGCCATAAATATGTTGTTCAAGCATTAAAAGATGGCGCAGGGGCAGCATTTTATCAAAAAGACAATGCAATGGATCGTGAAATTTCTGGTCCTATCATTTGGGTAGATGACACACTGGAAGCATTACAGAAATTAGCAAAAGCGTATTTAGCCTTTGTTAAACCTTATGTGGTTGCGGTGACTGGTTCTAATGGTAAAACAACAACGAAAGACATGATTGAAAGTGTATTAAAACCTCAATTTAAAGTGAAAAAGACGCAAGGTAATTATAACAACGAAATTGGTATGCCACTCACAATTTTGCAATTAGACCAAGATACAGAAATCTCTATATTGGAAATGGGGATGTCAGGTTTTCATGAAATTGAAGCTTTAAGTCGATTGGCAAGTCCAGACATTGCTGTAATAACTAATATTGGTGAATCACATATGCAAGATTTGGGTTCAAGAGGAGGTATAGCAAAAGCTAAATCTGAAATTACGATAGGGCTCAAATCTCAAGGGCTATTTATTTACGATGGCGACGAGCCTTTGTTAAAGCCTCACGTAAGTCAATTAATGAACTTAGATTTATTAAGTATAGGTAAAGCAGCAACGAATGACCTAGTATGTTGTATTGAAAAAACAGATAATACAGGCATTATTTTTAATATCAATCATGAGGAACAATATGAATTACCGATTTTAGGCGAACACAATATGAAAAATGCAACTATAGCTATCGCCGTTGGTAAAAGATTGAATTTAAATTATGAAACTATATTTAAAAATTTACAACAAGTTCAACTCACAGGTATGAGAATGGAGCAACATCATACAAATGAGGAGAGATTGGTTATAAATGATGCGTATAATGCAAGTCCAACTAGTATGAAAGCTGCTATCGATACTCTCAGCAGTATGGAAGGAAGAAAAATTCTCGTGCTCGGTGATGTGCTGGAACTAGGGCCTAATAGTCAATTAATGCATGAATCGGTTGGTAATTTCTTAGATAATAAACAAATTGATGCATTATTTACTTATGGAAGAGAAGCGCGTCATATTCATCATACTGGCCAAGCATTCGTAAATTATGCAGCGCACACTACTGATAAATCAGAATTGATTGGCTCACTAAAATCATATATAGAACCCCAAGACAAGATTTTAATTAAAGGTTCACGGGGTATGCAATTAGAAGAAGTGGTAGAAGCGTTAATTTAACTTTCTTTATTAACATACGTTTTAAAATATAAACATTAACTTTATTATGGACACCGCGATTTATTTCACTTTTTTAAGTGTGAATTGTGGTGTTTTAATTATTTTTTAATTAATAAAAGGCACAAAGTTAAGTGTTATTTGTATTCATTAAGAAGTTTCTTGTAAATAAATATTCTAATAATTAACTATATAAACAAATTAACAATTTTTTTTCGAAAGATAAAATAAATACCAGAAAATAAAATTAAACGCTTACAACCTATATATTACAGTGTTTTCTGAGCAGAATATGATTATAAATGTTAAGGGTTATGTTATTTTAACAAATTTGGTTTATTGCGATTATATACTTGAGGTGGTACTATAAAGAAGTTGAAGAAACTTAGATGAACATATATGTATAGAAATACAGATAAATAAAGGAGAATTATATTGCAAAATTTTAAAGAATTAGGGATCTCAGATAAAACGGTAGAAACCCTACAATCTATGGGGTTCGATGAAGCCACTCCTATACAAAAAGAGAGTATCCCTCTTGCCTTAGAAGGTAAGGATGTTCTTGGTCAAGCGCAAACAGGTACAGGAAAAACAGGCGCATTTGGTATTCCACTTATTGAAAAAGTGGCGAATCGAGAAGGGGTTCAATCATTAATCCTAGCACCAACAAGAGAGTTAGCTATGCAAGTAGCTGAATCGCTTAGAGCTTTTGCTAATGGACAAAATGTGCAAGTAGTAACTGTATTTGGTGGTATGCCAATAGATCGCCAAATCAAATCACTTAAAAAAGGTCCCCAAATCGTTGTAGGAACACCTGGACGTGTAATTGATCATTTAAACCGTCGCACATTAAAAACAAATGATATTCATACGCTTATATTAGACGAAGCGGATGAAATGATGAATATGGGCTTTATTGATGACATGAAATTTATCATGGATAAAATCCCAGCTGAACAACGTCAAACAATGCTATTTTCAGCTACAATGCCTAAAGCAATTCAAACTTTAGTTCAACAATTTATGAAATCACCAGTCATTGTTAAAACAATGAATAATGAGATGTCAGATCCACAAATTGATGAATATTATACAATTGTGAAAGAACTTGAGAAATTTGATACCTTTACAAACTTCTTAGATGTACATCAACCAGAATTAGCCATTGTATTTGGTCGTACGAAACGTCGTGTTGATGAATTAACAAGTGCATTAATTTCAAAAGGCTATAAAGCTGAAGGTTTACACGGTGACATTACACAAGCTAAACGTTTAGAAGTATTAAAGAAATTTAAAAACGACCAATTAGATATATTAGTTGCAACTGATGTTGCAGCAAGAGGACTTGATATCTCTGGCGTGAGTCACGTTTATAACTTTGATATCCCTCAAGATACGGAAAGCTATACGCATAGAATTGGACGTACAGGTCGTGCTGGTAAAAAAGGTGTAGCGATTACTTTTGTTAACCCAATCGAAATGGATTATATCAGACAAATCGAACAAGCTAACAAACGACAAATGACAGCATTAAGACCCCCTCATCGTAAAGAAGTGCTTAAAGCACGTGAAAATGATATTAAAGGTAAGGTTCAAAAATGGATGTCTAGAGAGAACGAACCTAGATTACAACGTATTGCTACAGAATTAATTGAAGAATATAATGATGTAGATTTAGTTGCATCTTTACTACAAGAGCTTGTAGAATCAAATGATGAAGTTGATGTTCAACTTACATTTGAAAAACCATTATCTCGTAAAGGTCGCCAAAGTAAAGGCCCTAGACGTGGTGGCAACAACCACAAACGTGGAAATAAATTTGACAACAAAAACCGTCGTTCAAAAGGCGGATTCAACAATAAAAAGAAAAATGATAGATCAGCAGATAGAAATAACAAGAAATCAATGAAAGGTCGCACATTCGCATACCACAAAAAATAATATACTTTATCATATATGAACGTTAGGTTTAGTCACTCCAATTTTTGGAGTGATTTTTTTACGCGGAATAGGATGATTAAACGTCATTTTTAAATTATTATATACATCAAATAGCAATATAGTTTAAGTTGCAGACGAGACATACATTAATATTTCAATATTGAATATAATAATGGCATATTGATTGTAATAGAAAAGATGTGGACCAAGTATTAAAGCCCTTCAGTCGACTTTATCATATTAAATCAACGCAATTTTTATTTTACGCTATTGAATCATTAATGTAGCAAATATAGTAGCTATGTTATAATGAATTGAAAATTCTAAGAAGGAGTGTAAGCATGACTAACGACCCACAATTTAGGCGTAGTCCCAAACAAGCCATTAGCTATTATTACATAGTAGAAGTTTTTGAATTAATTGTTAGTTTGGCTGTGATAGCGATGCTAATATTTTTATGGAATCATTATGAATGGTGGCACTTTTTGATTTATATATTTATTACTGCTATTGTATTTGATGTTTTATATGTAATTGTAAAACCATGGTTAAAATACCAATATACATTTTATAGGATGATGGACCATTATATTGAAATTAAGACAGGTTTCTTTTTTAAGAAGAATGATATTGTTAAGTTTGAACGTACGCAATTTTTAGAAAGAAAAAGTAATCCTCTGTTAAAAAGATTATTTCTAGACAAACTATCGTTAAAAACTGCAGGTCACACAGTTGATTTCCCGCTTCTCTTAACGACAGAGGTTGAATCATTTGAAAGTAATATTTTAGAATTTTTACGTGGAGCTGATTATGATGTATAGTCCTCAAAAATTACATCCTATATCTTACATAACTGGAATAATAGAGGCGTTAAAACAAAATATCATTTTAATTATTATTTTCTTAGTATTTAATTTACGTAACTTTGACTTTTCTGATTACACTTCATATATATATCCTGGAATTGTTACTGTTTTGTTTTTAATATCTTTTATCCTTCAGATACTAAAGGTTTACAATACAAGCTATTGGATAGAAAACGATCATTTTATTTTAGCTACTGGTATTTTCACTAAGGAAAGAAAGGAATTAAATATACGTAGAATTCAAACATTAGATACATCACAAGGGATTATTAATCAAATTGTAGGCGGGGTTAAATTGCAAATTAAAACTCCGAGTGATGGCATAGAATTAGATACAGTATCCAAAGCACAAAGTGAATTTATTCAACAAACGTTAAAAGAAAAACAACAAAGCCTTGCTCAAAATCCTGAAGTGAATATAACAGAATCATCATTTACAAATCAGGAAGAAGAGGAAACATTTGAAGACAAATCGCAATCTATAGATGTATATAAATTAACTTTCAAAGAATTGTTATTTATGGCATTAACGAGTGGCGTTATCGGTGTAGCTTTTGCAACGCTTTCACCGATATTTGTAGCATTGAATGATATTATACCTTGGCACTTAATTACTGATACATTCTCTCAAGTTTTTCAAGCCACGTTTATGGTTGTATTAATAATTGTTGCACTTGTTATCCTACTAAGTTATATTTTTGGGACAATTATCGAGATTATCAGAAATTTTAATTATACAGTGACACAGCAAGGTAATCAGTTAAATATCCAATATGGTTTGTTTAACGTCAAAAGTATTACTGTACCTACTGATAGGGTCCAAGCAGTCGTTGAGCGACAATCATTTCTAAGAAAATTATTCGGTTATACCTCAATACATTTTGTTATTACAAGTGATATGGGAAGTACGGATAAAGATGATGTAAGTCTTGGAGGTAATGTCATGATTCTGCCATTTATTAAAAGAGAAAAAGCTTTTAAAATTATTAGAAACCTTATTCCAAGTATGATGTTTGATAAACCTGAAATTGGTATGCCTTGGCGTGGGTGTCATAGATATTTTTGGAGAGAATCGCTCGTTCTAATCATTATGGCTGCAATCGCGACATATTATTGGTCTGCTTGGTCTTTTGCTGTCGCTAGTTTCGTTATTATATTAATGATTTTACATAGCATTATTGTTATAAAATCATCAGGATTCAAATTAAATGGTGATGAAATGATTGTACGTAATGTAACTATGTTTGGCTTTAAAAATACGTATTTTAAACACGATAAATTATTAGGTATGCAAATTACAAAGAATCCATTTTTAAGTCGTAGTAACTTAGCAAATTTTAATTTTATAATTGCAAAAGCGGCTGGAAATGCAGAGATAGGATTGAAATATAGTGAAGATAAAAACGTGAAAGCATTAAAGAAATGGTATTTGAGGGGTGATATTGATGAATGATTATAATTATATGCATCCATCTGGAAAAACAGTCATACGACTTTCATCTTTAATTAGTGTAGCAGTTTTTATCATCATTTTAGCTATCGTTTCTGTTGTGAACCAAGTGTGGTTACATCTTATTAGTTCTAAAATGATGTTTTGGATATGGATAGTTGGAACAGTCATTATCTTAATTATTTTAATCATGGGGTGCCTCATCATACCTATCTATCGATATAAAATATTTAGATATAAGTTAGTTAATCAAGAAGTAACTGTTAGAAATGGTTTGTGGTTTATTAATGTTGTAAATATACCGTTATTTCGGATTCAAAATGTAGATACACATGAAGGTATTATAATGAGAAAATATAATTTAACGAGTTTGACTTTATCGACAGCTGGAGGTAATACTGAGATAAAGTTAATAGATAAAAACAAAGCATATGCGTTAAAACAAGCAATTAAAAATAGTAATAATTCTATGCAATAAAATCAATAACGGCATTTCCCTATAAATTAAAGTAACTTGGCATAGAAAGTTAGGAGTAGCTTATGATACATGGTGTCGGTGTAGACTTAATAGAAATCGATAGAATCAAAAAGATTTATCAAAGGCAAGACAAACTTATCGAACGGGTGCTATCTATAAATGAACAAAAGCGTTTTAACCAATTTAATAATGAAGCACGGAAAATAGAGTTTTTAGCTGGTAGATTCACTTGTAAGGAAGCTTTCAGTAAAGCGTTAGGGACTGGACTTGGTAAATCTATTGCGCTAAATGAAATAGATTGCTTTAATGACGAACGAGGCAAACCTTGTATCCATTATGACGGATTCAAAGTGCATGTAAGTATTTCTCATACAGAGCATTATGCCATGAGCCAGGTTATCATAGAAAAATAAAGTGAGTTTTTAATCAATGATTAGAATATAAGATTTGAATATTTTTTTAGAATTGTTATAAAATGAGTTTTATATATAATCGGCAAATTTATTTTTGAAATGGAGGTTCCATTTAATGTCTGATAAGTATTATAGATCAACTTATTTAAACGTAGATTTAAATGCAATCGTTGCAAATTTTCAAGTTTTTCAAAAATTACATCCTAGTAAAACCGTGATGCCAGTAGTTAAAGCAAACAGTTATGGTTTAGGGAGTTTGAAAATCGCACGTCATTTGATGAGTAATGGTGCAGATTTTTTTGCGGTCGCTACATTAGATGAAGCGATTGAATTAAGAATGCACGGGATAGATGCTAAAATATTAGTACTGGGTGTAATTCCTACATATACCATAAATAAAGCCATACAACACCGTGTAGCAATTACAGTGCCTTCAAAAGAATGGTTAATTAAAGCATTAGAAGAAATACCAGAAGATAATGAGAAGGTCTTGTGGTTACATGTCAAAATTGATACAGGCATGGGCAGGTTAGGTATTAAAGATGTAGTTGAATATAAAGAAATCATCGAGTTGATTAACAATTGTGACCATTTAGTGTTTGAGGGTGTGTTTACGCATTTCGCTTGCGCAGATGAACCAGGAGAATCTATGATTAAACAACAAACGCTATTTGAATCCATTGTAAACGAAGAAGAAAAGCCACAGTATATACATTCACAAAATTCAGCAGGTGCTTTAATGAAAGATAGCCAATTTTGTAATGCAGTAAGAATTGGTATATCACTATATGGCTATTATCCTTCACAATATGTAAAAGATAATGTAAAAGTACATTTGAAACCAAGCGCACAATGGATAAGCGAAATTGTGCAAACTAAAATTTTACAACCAGGAGAATCCGTTAGCTATGGTAGTATTTATACCGCAGATGAACCTACTAAAATAGGTATCATACCTGTTGGTTATGCTGATGGTTTCCCAAGAATCATGTCCGGTTTCCACGTAAATGTGAACGGGCAGCAATGTGAAATTATCGGAAAAGTATGTATGGATCAAATAATTATTAAAATTCCAGAAGAAATTCAAATGGGTGATAAAGTGATATTAATGGACCATCATCCGGATAGTCAACAATCTGTGGAAGCGTTGGCACGTCAACAAAAAACAATTAATTATGAAGTGCTATGTCGCTTGAATAGAAGGTTGCCACGTATTTATTATGGAACGCAAGACCTAGAAATCCTTAATGAATTACTAAAATAGTATAGTCACTGTATTTAAAATTTGTTATTATATATCTAACAAGAAATCTCAATATATTCTATTTTAGTCACATGGAGGTCTTTATTCATGGCAAGTTTTAATCAAAACAGAAATCATAGTATTGAACAACTTTTAAAAGAAGGCTATTCACAAATGGCTGACTTGAATCTCTCCCTTGCGGCGGAAGCATTTCCATTTGAATGTGAAGCTTGCGATTGCAATGAAGTCTACATTAGCTCTAAGCATAACAATGAATGATGAGAAGAGGCGACGTTTATTTAGCTGATTTATCACCAGTACAGGGATCTGAACAAGGGGGAATAAGACCCGTAGTCATTATACAAAATGATACTGGTAATAAATATAGTCCTACCGTAATTGTAGCTGCAATTACTGGTAGGATTAATAAGGCTAAAATACCTACACATGTAGAAATAGAAAAAAGCAAGTATAAACTCGACAAAGACTCTGTTATTTTGTTAGAGCAAATACGTACTTTAGATAAAAACAGATTGAAAGAGAAATTAACATATTTATCTGATGAAAAAATGCAAGAGGTAAATAATGCTATAGATATTAGCTTAGGATTACATAATATTAGAAATCATAGAACATAATTCTTAAATAAACGTAATAAAATAGCGAGTTATAGACATCAATTCTCTATACATGCAACAAGCATTTAATTATAAGATTATTTGTACATAGAAAAGAGATAACAAATGATGCGTTTGTAATCACATATCTTTGAATAGGATGTTTAAGTTGAAAAGCTTTAGGTTATCCTAAAGCTTTTTTCGATATAAATAAATAATTCGAGGGTGTTTTACTTTAAATAGAAATTAAATTGTACAGCTTGTTTAACAATTTTAAACACATACATATAATAAAACATTTTTATGTTAAAACCGATGTATGCGATTTATATTTGCATTTTGAGGAGGAAATACCGAGTGAAAGAATTCAAAAATCAATATAAAGCGCTAATTGACGAAAGTTTACATGCAGTTAATGAAACAGATTTATTAAAAAAGTGCGAGAGCTTTACAGAAGAAGTAAAAAGAAAAGATTTACTGCCAGAAGATATTGTTGAAATTCATAAGAATTATGTCAAAGCGTTAGATTTAAATGATGAACAAATTTCTAAAACCTTTAATATACTTAAAGAAGTAGTCAAAGGGTTTGGATATAATTATAGGGACTATCAGCGACTTGTAGATCGATTGCAATATCATGATAAAGAGATTGACTTAGCATCTCGTTTACAGCAAACTATGCTTAAGACAGACATTCCTCAATTTGACAGTATACAAATCGGTGTAATCTCAGTAGCAGCACAAAAAGTAAGTGGTGATTATTTTAATTTAATAGATCATAGAGATGGCACGATGAGTTTCGCTGTTGCAGATGTCATAGGTAAAGGTATACCCGCTGCGTTAGCGATGAGTATGATTAAATTTGGAATGGATTCATATGGACATTCGCAATTACCAAGTGATGGACTTAAGCGGCTAAATCGTGTAGTTGAAAAAAACGTAAACCAAAATATGTTTGTGACGATGTTTTATGGTTTATATGAAGAATTAAATCATCTCTTATATTGTAGTTCTGCTGGTCACGAACCTGGTTATGTCTATAGAGCTGAAACTGAAGAATTTGAAGAAATCAGTGTTAGAGGACGTGTATTAGGGGTAAGTCAACAAACAAGATATAAACAACAAGAGATACCTATTTATTTAGATGATTTAGTTATCATATTTACGGATGGTGTCACTGAGGTTAGAAATGAAGCTGGTGATTTTTTAGATAAAAATTATCTTTTAAATATGATAAAAAAATATAAACATATGCACCCGCAAAACATCGTTCAACTTTTATATGAGGCGATTTTAAAAATCCAAAATCCAGATAGAAGAGACGATTTAACAATATTAATTATAAAAAGAGTCAATTAGATAAGATTAGCTTTTAAACTTAAAGGGTATAATGGTTATTAATGAAACTATGCTTAGGAGTGTAATTTATGAATCTGAATATTGAAACAGTAACACATGATACTCATTATGAGGTCAAAGTAGGTGGAGAATTAGATGTTTATACTGTTCCTGAATTGGAAGAAGTATTAGTACCGATGAGACAAGAAGGAACACATGATATATATGTTAATTTAGAAAATGTTAGTTATATGGATTCAACTGGTTTAGGACTATTTGTAGGAACGTTGAAAGCTTTAAACCAGAATGATAAAGAATTATATATTTTAGGTGCTTCAGATCGAATAAGTCGATTATTTGATATAACTGGGTTGAAAGATTTGATGCATGTTAATGAAGGAACGGAGGTCGAATAACATGCAACTTAAACAGGATTATATTGAAATGCGCTTACCAGCCTCAGCCGAATATGTAAGTTTAATACGTTTAACATTATCAGGGGTTTTTTCACGTGCTGGTGCCTCATATGATGATATAGAAGATGCAAAAATCGCAGTCAGTGAAGCAGTAACGAACGCAGTGAAACATGCATATAAAGATGACGCCGCAGAGGTAGGCATGATTAACCTTTGTTTTGAAATTTTTGATGATAAAATTAAAATTGTAATTTCTGACCAAGGAGAAAGCTTTAATTACGAAGAAACGAAAGCAAAGCTAGGACCATATAAAGAAGATGAAAATATAGATTTTCTTAGAGAAGGAGGTCTTGGACTATTTTTAATCGAATCTTTAATGGATGAAGTTACAGTAGATAAAAATTCTGGTGTAACAATTAGCATGATTAAGTATATTAAAAAAGAGCAGGTGCGAAATAATGGCGAAAGAGTCGAAATCAGTTAATGACGTATCACCTGAACAAATAAACCAATGGATACTCGAGCATCAAAATAATGAAAACACCGATGCACAAGATAAACTTGTTAGACATTATAAAAAGTTAATCGAATCATTGGCCTATAAGTATTCAAAAGGCCAATCTCATCACGAAGATCTCGTTCAGGTTGGTATGGTTGGTTTAATTGGAGCGATTAACCGATTCGACCTATCTTTCGATAGAAAATTCGAAGCCTTTTTAGTACCAACTGTCATTGGTGAGATAAAGCGTTATTTACGTGATAAAACGTGGAGTGTACATGTTCCAAGACGCATTAAAGAGATTGGACCGCGTATCAAAAAAGTCACTGATGAATTAACTAATGAGTTAGAGCGTTCACCTTCTATTGCTGAAATAGCTGACCGGCTGGAAGTAAACGAGGAAGATGTGCTTGAAGCCATGGAAATGGGACAAAGTTATAATGCATTAAGCGTAGATCATTCTATTGAAGCGGATAAAGATGGCTCCACTGTTACATTATTAGATATTATGGGTCAGCAAGATGATAATTATGATTTAACAGAAAAACGAATGATTTTAGAGAAAATACTTCCTATTTTAACTGAACGTGAAAGAGAAATTATACAATGTACATTTATTGAAGGTTTAAGTCAAAAGGAAACAGGTGAACGAATAGGTTTAAGTCAAATGCATGTATCTCGTTTACAAAGAACAGCAATCAAGAAACTTCAAGAAGCAGCAAATAAATAAAATGCATGTTCGCAAAGCAGAATTCCAAACCCGGGATTCTGCTTTTATTGATGTTTGGTTGAGTATTATTAAAAGGCAAGGGGATAACGTTGTATGTTAGAATATAATAAAGCGTAAATCAATTTTTTATTTATGAGTGGAGGATACTATGGATAGTAATTTAATACAATCTATAAAAGAAAAATACAAATTTTCAAGCCAACAAATTCATGCAGTATTATTATTGCTTGAAGAAAAAAATACAGTACCGTTTATTGCTCGTTATCGTAAAGAGCAAACTGGTGGTTTAGATGAAGTAGAAATCAAACAAATTGATGATGAATATCAATACATGGTTAACCTACAAAAAAGAAAAGAAGAAGTCATACATAATATAGAAGAACAAGGTCTTTTAACTACAGAGTTAAAAAGCGATATTTTGAAACAAACCAAATTACAAAGAGTAGAAGATCTATACAGACCTTATAAACAAAAAAAGAAAACAAGAGCTACTGAAGCAAAAAGAAAAGGTTTAGAGCCGTTTGCACAATGGCTTAGAAAATCGAAATTGGATATGTCAGTTGAAGAAAAAGCAATGCAATTTTTAAATGAAGAAATAACAGATAAAGCACAAGCAATTAAAGGCGCACAAGATATAATAGCTGAATCAGTATCAGACGCTCCTAAGTATAGAACGAAAATTCTTAAAGATACGTTCCAACATGGTAAAATAGTAACTCAAAAGAAAAAGAATGCCGATGACGAGAAAGAAATTTTTTCTATGTATTACGATTATTCGGAACCAATCAAACAAATTGCCAACCATAGAGTTTTAGCGATAAATCGTGGTGAAAAAGAGAAAGTATTAACAGCAAAGATAGAGATGGACACACAAGGTATCGAGAATTTTATTCGTAAAAATGAAATAACATATCAACATGAAGGGTCAAATGTTGTAGGAGACGCGATAAAGGATAGTCTAAAACGATTAATCATGCCTTCGATAGAGAGGGAAATAAGAGGAGATTTAACAGAAAAAGCTGAAAACCATGCTATTGATGTATTTAGTGAAAACTTAAGAAACCTTTTATTACAACCGCCGATGAAAGGTAAACAAATATTGGGTGTCGACCCGGCGTTTAGAACAGGATGTAAATTAGCTGTAATCAATCCCTTTGGTACATTTATTGCAAAAGGGGTGATATACCCTCACCCACCAGTAAATAAAAAAGAAGAGGCAGAAAAAACGTTTGTTCAATTTGTAAACCATTATGATGTTGATTTAATTGCTATCGGTAATGGAACGGCAAGTAGAGAAACAGAACAATTCATAGCATCAATGATTCAAAAACACCAAATGAAAGCACAATTTATTATCGTAAATGAAGCTGGCGCATCAGTATATTCTGCTTCCGAGGTTGCTCGTTCAGAATTTCCAGATTTCCAAGTAGAAGAACGTAGTGCAGTATCTATTGGAAGAAGAGTGCAAGATCCATTAAGTGAGTTGGTGAAAATTGACCCGAAATCAATTGGCGTAGGCCAATATCAACATGACGTAAATCAAAAAGCATTGGAAGGTGCATTAACTTTTGTTGTGGAAACAGCTGTTAACCAGGTAGGTGTTGATGTAAATACTGCGTCACGTTCACTTTTACAATATGTGTCAGGCTTATCGTCGACAATCGCACAGAATATTATTACTTATCGAGAAGAAAATGGTGCGATTAAACACAATAAAGATATTGCTAAAGTGAAACGATTAGGGGCTAAAACATTCGAACAAAGTATTGGTTTCTTAAGAATCATCAATGGTAGTGAACCGTTAGATAATACATCCATTCACCCTGAAAGTTATGATGCAACCTACCAATTATTAAAGGAAATAGGTTTCAAAGTTGAGGATCTAGGTAATGACGAATTGAAATCAGCTTTAAATCATATAAATTTATCGAGTATGGCAACAAAACTAAATATTGGGGAACCAACGCTTGAAGATATCATTAAATCATTAATTGCTCCAAATAGAGACCCGCGGAATGAATTCGACACCCCTATGTTAAAATCAGATGTATTATCAATTGAAGATTTGTCACCTAATATGAAATTGAGTGGTACTGTGAGAAATGTGGTTGATTTTGGAGCATTTGTCGATATTGGTGTTAAACAAGATGGATTAGTGCATATCTCAAAACTCTCTAAGAAATTTGTTAAAAACCCGATGGATATTGTGAGTGTAGGAGATATCGTTGATGTTTGGATTTTAGATATAGATGATAAAAAAGGTAAAGTTTCATTGACAATGATTGATCCATATGGATAATGTAAATTTACAACAAATGACCGAGTCTATTTCTAAATCTTATTTTAATAGACCTTTTAAACATAAAGCTTATTTCAACCCAAGACTTAGAACCACTGGTGGCCGTTATATATTAAATACGCATAATATAGAAGTTAATGTTAAACAGTATAATAAGTTTGGGGAAAAGGCTATTGAAGATATTATTAAACATGAATTATGTCATTACCATCTTCATCTACAAGGAAAAGGGTATAAACACAAAGATAAAGACTTTAAAATATTAAGCACACAAACTGGGGCGCCAAGATTTTGCTCCGCTATAGAAAATTACGAAGATCGAGTTAGATATACGTATGTATGTTCTAATTGTAACTTAAAATTTAATAGGATAAGAAAAGTTAATACTGAAAAAATGGTTTGTGGACAGTGTAAGGGGAAATTAGTAGAAAAAAATTCCGTTAATTACGCATTTCAAATGAAAAAAGAAAGCTGATTGTATTTCATGAATTCAGCTTTCTTTTTTCACTTTTCACTTAATTTTTAATAAAATCCAGAGCTTTACCCGAATACCAAAGTAATATTTATATGAAATTTATATATATATATAAATAAAAACTTTAAATGATTATTTTTACTCTTTTTTATTATGCGAACGCATTGACGATATGTAGTTTATATTATAAGATATAAAACGTTGCGAAAATCATACGTAAACAAACACTTCAGTTGTTAACTTTGTAAAAGAAATTTTAAAAAGTTATTGACAAAACATTTCAAACATATTACAATGAAATACGTTATCTTGATGAACTAAACATCGTAGTGTCAACCGAGCGGCCGTGGCGGAATGGCAGACGCGCTAGGTTGAGGGCCTAGTGGGATTTATCCCGTGGAGGTTCAAGTCCTCTCGGCCGCATCAAAATACATTATCTGATTCTAATAAAATAAGCGGGTGTAGTTTAATGGCAAAACCTCAGCCTTCCAAGCTGATGTTGTGGGTTCGATTCCCATCACCCGCTCCAATAGGAAATATTTAAAATGAACATTGAAAACTGAATTGCAATATGTCAACGTTAATTCCGAATTCAACATTAAATGTTGATTCAAAAACAACGTGTTATTGATAACACAAATTAGTATTTTATGAGCTAATCAAACATCATAATTTTTTATGGAGAGTTTGATCCTGGCTCAGGAT